>JAAUYH010052786.1_pt1 | contig 56622 bp, 46 predicted proteins | sample 7278061 | NCBI WGS metagenome assembly JAAUYH01 (sample SAMN14350203, study PRJNA611818) | marine sediment metagenome | isolation source: surface marine sediment (0.6m) | place: French Polynesia: Moorea | collected 2018-08 | reverse complement strand
TATCCAACTGAGCTACAGCCCCAGAAATTAACTTTCTGTTCTCCCCTAATATAGGCCATATCCCTTCTACTGCCTAAATCCTTAGGAATTATGTAGAAATCCAGGGAGTTTTCCAGGGTCCGCCGCCAATTTCAAGGCCGCAAAGGGAGCTGGTAGCTTCTAGGATCAGCTGTCTGCTCTGGTTTGTTTGACGATTATTCCAGCTTGACTTGTTCAGCCGCCATAGTTTGAGGGTCAGATTCCCCTGCATTGTGTCACGACAGCAAAAGACCAGTCCCTCATGGGTTGGCGCGCGTAGAGGCGTTCCGGGTAAATCGGCGACGCCCGCCAGCTCTATGGCGTATTCGCTATTCTGGGCGGATATCCACCAATCGCCCCAGGGTTGGACTCGCCACTGGACTGTCCCATTCCAGGGGACAAATTCATAGAACTGACCCCGATAATGAACACCGACCATGGCGACTTCTTCCATCCAGGCCAGCACGCGTCGGCGTCCGCCGCCAGCTGTTAGGGCTAAATCGGATTCATCGTCAAAGGCGTTGCAATTAAACCAAAACCACTTTTGGGGGAAGGATCCCCCCCAGTTTTTTTCGCTGTAGGCGGGCGCGTTAGTAAATTCATACCGTTTTCCATTCCAGTCAATCCATCCGGTGGCTAAGCCATGGGCCATAAGGATTTGCCAACCCGGTTCAAAAATCTGAAACTGGGAAAGCCATCCGGCTGTTGACTGTTGTGGTTGAGAGGGGGAGCCCCAGCCATAGATCGGCTGAGTTTTATATTGCCAGTATGCAGATTTCCCAGATCCTGGATCCCGCAGTTTGCCTTGATGCCAGGTGGTGGTGACTTGGTAGCCTTCTTGCACCTGCTGCTCGAAAATCTCTGGATCCAGATATCTGGACGGCAGAGATGCCGTTGGTTGACGCCAGTGGCCCAACCCTAGTGCGTGTTTCCATCCCCAAAATTGTTTCACATCTGCAAAGGTGCGGCAGAGGTATTCATCATTAGGCCCCAGAATTTGAGCCCCACCGCCACTGTAGGCCTGACCGCCTACAGGATCTTCGATGGAGTACATGAATGCAAAGGTTTGCCCCAAATTAGGGAGGGTAACGCGGAAGTACCAGCCTTCAAAGAAACGGCGATCGCCGCCATCCCAGTGATACCCGCTGTGGGGAGTTTGCAGCGGCAGGGAGAGCGTTTGGTCCTGAGTCAAGGTCTTATAAGCATCCATCGACCCACCGGGGCACATACCGCCATGCTTGTTTCAGTTCGTTTCTCCAATTCTGATAGTCAGGATCCTTATCGCCGACCAAAGTCCAAAAAGTTTTGGAGTGATTCATGTGGACAGTATGGCAAAGTTCATGGATGAAGACGTAGCGAACGAGAGATTCCGGCAAAAAAAGCAATTTGTAGTTAAGGTTAATATTTTTATGGGTGGAGCAACTGCCCCAGCGCGTCTTTTGACCTCGGATGGAGAGTTTATTAAAGGTCAGGTTGACCTCTTGGCTTACCTTTTGGAACCAGGGGGTAAATTCTGCGATCGCTTTTCGGCTCAGCCAAGACTTCAAAGCGGCTTGGCAGGCGACAACATCGGCAATTCCTCCAGATACGATTAACTGTTTTGACTTTGTCTGTCGAATCCAGAGGCGATCGTCCGCCGCAGATTGATACTTGACTTGCCAAGATTCTACGGGCGATCGCAAAACAATCTGAGTGGGTCGCTCTTCTATAAGTTCGGGAGATAGACTGCTACGATCCGCTGCGAACCGATTGATCGTTTTATGAATCCAACCTTGGCGACGACGGAGAATGTCAGGAATTTCGCGGCGATCAAATCCTGGGGGAATCACAACTTCCACGGACCCTTGCCAAGAAACTTTGATGGAGACATGTTTGGCTCTGGGGCTAACGCGCACCTGATAAGCAGGTAAAGGTCGGGTAGGGGGTTCAGATAGGGGCAAAACAAGCTGATTGGCTTGACAGTCCATAAATTAATCCTTGGATAGAGGTTGCCGTATTCCGTCCCTAGGCTAGTACATAAATACCATACAGCATTTCGCTGGGATTCTTCGCTAGACGTCTGTATTGGGGAAAATCCAGCGTCCGCGTTGTCTAGCTCACAGTTCCAGTAGAAGACGGGGGATGGGTCGGTTGTAATGCTCATCCACTGGAAACGAGGTCGGATTTGGCCAGGAAATCTAACAGAATAGTTTGGTGAATTTCTCCAAGGGGACGCGTTTCTTGTATCTTGGCTGAATACCGATAACCCTGTCTCACCTCTTCTGGAGAGCAAAGTCCGAGATCTTGTCCTTCAGTCAGAACTAACTCTCCAATTGAAGGGGTTAAGGGAGCGTGGTAAACATATCGCAGCACCCGATCATCGATATAACGATTGAATAGGGTCAATGTTGGGGGCGTATATCCAATTTCTTCCCATAACTCCCGCTTAATTCCGGCGTCGGGGGACTCCCCTTGCTCTAAATGTCCGCCGAAGAACCCCCAACATCCTGGATATGCAATGTCAGGGAAATCATCTCGCAACTGCATCAGGAAATGATTGTCTTGATGGAGAATGGCAAGCGTCACTTCAATCCGTTGTACAGACATACCAACTACTGAAATACTGAAAATTTCACAATCTTTGATTCTGATCGCTCATAGACAGGCAATCATGGAAAAATTCGGCATCATTGAGAATAGCTAGGTTAATTCACTCAACTCGATTGGGAAACTGTACAACCGATATCTATCTTCCTTTACCCGATTGCATAAGTCTAGAGTAGGCGTCTAAAGAAGCGCTGCAGGATTCATTCTCTAGACTGCCTAAATAGCCTCACCCGTTAATACTGTCAGCCCAGTTCCCCAATTTTTGTCTCCCTATGAAAAAATTTCACATTCAAGCTCCTTTTGAACCCACTGGCGACCAACCCAGGGCGATTGATGAACTCGTGAAATCTGTCAATGCGGGCCATCGATATCAAACCTTGTGGGGGGCGACTGGCACTGGAAAAACCCACACCGTTGCTCGAGTTATTGACACAGTGGGTAAACCAGCTCTGGTTTTGGCCCATAACAAAACTCTCGCAGCCCAACTCTGCAATGAGCTGCGGGAGTTTTTTCCGAACAATGCGGTTGAGTACTTCATCAGCTATTACGATTACTACCAACCGGAAGCCTATGTTCCGGTGACGGATACGTATATTGCTAAAACAGCGTCTATTAACGACGAAATTGATATGCTGAGGCACTCAGCTACCCGTTCGCTATTCGAGCGGCGGGATGTGATTGTGGTGGCCTCCATTAGTTGTATTTATGGCTTAGGGATTCCGTCGGAGTACCTGAAGGCGTCTATTCCGTTACGGGTCGGTATGGAGGTGAATCAGCGCCAGGTGCTTCGAGATCTGGCTTCGATTCAATACAATCGCAATGACCTCGATTTGGGGCGAGGTCGATTTCGGGTTAAGGGGGATGTTCTGGAGGTGGGTCCCGCCTACGAAGATCGCGTTATCCGGATTGAATTCTTTGGGGATGAAATCGATGCTATCCGTTACGTTGACCCAATTACCGGATCGACGCTTCAGAGTATGGATGCGCTGAATATTTACCCGGCCCGTCACTTCGTCACCCCTGACGATAATCTCCAGTCTGCTTGTCAAGCGATTGAGGAAGAGCTAAAAGATCGGCTGCAGGATCTTGAAACGAAAGGCAAACTGTTGGAAGCCCAGCGATTGGAGCAGCGCACCCGTTATGATTTGGAGATGTTGCGGGAAGTCGGTTACTGTAACGGCGTAGAAAACTATGCTCGCCATCTGGCAGGGCGGGCGGCGGGCTCGCCGCCTGAATGTCTGATCGATTATTTTCCCAAGGATTGGTTATTAGTCATTGATGAGTCCCATGTTTCCATTCCTCAAATTCGAGGCATGTACAACGGCGATCACTCCCGCAAAATGACTCTGATTGAGCATGGTTTCCGGTTGCCTAGCGCAGCCGATAACCGTCCCCTCAAAGCAGAAGAATTCTGGGACAAAGTTAATCAATGCATTTTTGTTTCCGCCACCCCGGGCGCATGGGAGTTTGAGCAGTCTGAAGGCCAATTTGAGGCGAATCAGGAGACGGGCGACGAAGGGAAGAAATCTTATATTCGGGGGACGGGGCATGTGGCGTTGCAGGTGATTCGACCGACGGGGGTGGTGGACCCGGAAATTTTTGTGCGGCCTACCGAAGGGCAGGTGGACGATCTGCTGGGAGAAATCCGGGAACGGGTGCTAAAGCAGGAGCGCACACTGGTGACCACCTTAACCAAACGCATGGCGGAAGATCTGACCGAATATTTTGAGGAGCATGGTGTTCGGGTCCGCTATCTCCACTCTGAGATCCATTCCATTGAGCGGATTGAAATTCTCCAGGATCTGCGGGAGGGTAATTTTGATGTGCTGGTGGGGGTCAACCTACTGCGGGAAGGTTTGGATCTTCCGGAAGTCTCCCTGGTGGCGATTCTAGATGCTGATAAGGAGGGGTTTCTGCGGGCGGAGCGATCGCTGATTCAAACCATCGGACGGGCGGCCCGTCATGTTCAGGGGAAAGCGATCCTCTACGCCGACACCCTCACCGACAGCATGGCTAATGCGATTGATCAAACCGAATGGCGTCGCGCCCAGCAATTGGCCTATAACGAAAAACACGGTATTATCCCGAAACCCATTGTTCGAAAACGCAATAACGCTATTTTGTCTTTCCTAGAGGTTTCCCGGCGACTCAACGCCCAGGAACTTGAGATTGCCTATGAACAAAGCGATGATCTGCCGCTAGAAGGCATTCCCGATTTAATTGTGCAGCTCGAAGCTCAGATGAAAGAAGCGGCGAAAAACCTGGAGTTTGAAGAAGCAGCAAAGTGTCGCGACCGGATTAAGCATTTGCGGGATAGGCTTGTGGGGAGGAGGACTTAAGTGATTCGCGTCAAAATAAAGTCCAAGTAAAAGACAGTGGGTGAGTGGATGGGTGGATGAGTGGATGGGATGTATTTATCTGTAGATCCCTCAGGGTAGAGGGATGTTAGATTTTGGATTTGAGCTTTTCCATCTTCCCCTGCTTCCCCTGCTCCCTCATTTTCCCCTCTCCCCCTCTCCCCCTATCCACTTCTTATCCTTTCAATCCGCTCCCCGACTCCGTCGGGACGATATAGCGCTGCATGGCGACGAAGAACGCCACCACTGGGGCGATGGAAATCACTGATCCGGCGGCGATGAGGCGCCAGTCTAGGGAAAAACTGCCAGCCAGCCGCTGGACTCCAAGGGGAAGGGTAAAGTAAGTTTGGTCGGTTAATACAATCAGCGGCCAGAGAAAGTCACTCCAGGAGCCAATAAAGACGAAGATGGCCAGGGTTACTAGTGCTGGGCGCACTGACGGCAGCATGACAGACCACCAAATGCCGAGTTCAGAGCATCCATCCATGCGAGCCGCCTCTTCGAGTTCCTTAGGCACTCCTTGGAATGCCTGACGCAATAGAAAAATGCCAAAGGCGGATGAGATGGACGGGAAGATGACGCCCAAATAGGTGTTTTGCAGCCCCAGTTGCACGGTCAGAATGTAGAGCGGAATCATCACAATCTGAAACGGGATCATGATGGTGGAGACAATCAGGGAAAAAATCACCTCCCGTCCCTGGAATGACAACCGCGCCAGCGGATAGGCGGCTAACGAACAAAAGACCAGGTTCAGAATGACCGTCAGAATCGCCACTAAGCCGCTGTTAAAAAAATAGCGGCCAAACGGATTGGTCCGCCAAACCTCTATAAAGTTGTTCAGCGTTGGCTCAGTCGGCCAAAACTGAGGCGGAATCTGAAAAATATTTTCCGTCGGCGACTTAAATGCCGTGCTGACCAGCCACATTAACGGCAAAAGCATGACGAGCGCGATCGCCGCTAGCAGCCCATACATTCCCACCAACCGCCAACCAGAAAGCCTTTTCATTTTCCAGGAAGTTTAGATTTTAGATTTTGGATTTTGGATTTTGGTCATGGGTCATGGGTTACTTATTACTTGTTAGGTGATTTCTGAGAATAAATTTACCAAAATGGGACCGTCCCCTCTTGGGAGGGGTTTGGGGGGTGGGTTAGCCGGGATACATCAGATAAACCCACCCCTAACCCCTCCCAAGAGGGGAAATGGATAGAATTTTCGTGGTAGTTTCTTTCCTGGAAATCACCTTACTTGTTACTTTTCATTGGATTTTGGATTGGGTTTCTTTCCCGTTCCCCCTTTCCTTTTTTCTTCCCATCCTCCCTAAGACGCAATATATTGCGTCTCTACATCTTCCCCATCCCCCCCATCCCCCCCATCTCCCCTGCTCCCTTCCCTTGCTCTACCCCAATTCCACTTCCCGCAATAGCCAAAAGCCAGCAAAGGTCTCGGATTTGGGATCGGTTTGAACGGCGAGGAAGTGAACCTGATTGGCTTTTTGTTTGGCGGCTTCGAAATTGGCGGCTTCCGCCGCGATGTCTTCGCTGATGATGTCAGCTAGAATCCAACAATCCGTTACGCCAGTTTCTAATAGCAGGCGGCTAGGCGCGGTAAGCTTAGCCTTCAGATGGCTAAGCTCCAGGCCAGACATCCAACCGGCCAACGGCAGCGCCCGCTGAGAGTAGACAATCACACCAGGGATACGGTCGTCTGAGGAGACGCCCGCCATTTCTAGGGGAAAAGATTCGCCAAAATCGATGGACCATTCGGGTAGGTCGGCAAAGGCGCTAGCTTCTAGGGTGACGAAGGCCCATTGTTGGCCCAACAGAGCGTCGGGCAGAGGGCTTGGGGAAATCGGCGTCGTGGTGATAAATGGAGTTTGAGACGGTTCGTATCCAGGTTCTTTGGGATATACCTCTTGATTGCGGTGATCTAACCATTGCTGTAGCGCCAGTGTGCGGCGGCTGAGTTTGGCGGGGATGCCTAATGCTTCGCAGCCGCGGGTAATCATATTGCGCATTTGGTATCGGAAGAAGCGGATTTGACTGGGGGGCTGGGGGGCTTGCGCGATCGCCTCCTCCAATGCGCTCTTTAACTGAATCGAATTCACCTCTGAACTAGAGACGAATTTACTAAACTGAAACAGGGATTCAGGATCAGTCGTAATGTCCTGAATCCCTTCGCACACCAGAATTTCCCATCGTTTCTTCTGGTTTTCGTCAAAAATTGGCCTTGAGTAGAAATCTAACTCCCAAACTGTACCCATACCTAACCACTCTCAAGAGTAAAGCAAGACAGACTGGATGCTGCCCATTTACTCAGTATCCCGAACTTTAGACGTTAATTCATAGCTTTCCAGAAAACTCCTTTTTCTGAGACTAATCTTATGGGGCAAGTATTTATCAGGGAAATAGTCCCCGAGGAGGGGGAAGCTTTAGAGCAGACAGGAGTCCGAAGAAAATTGGCTGCTGACTTCTTCGCAGAAATCATGACTGGCCAATGTTAAAAGTCAGTTAAAAATCGCTCTCGGCTAAGAGTTTACCGATTTCCTTAATTCGATTCTCTACATCAGCCATCACTCCAGGCAAATCCTGGAGAATTTCCCCCGGATATTTTTCTAAGACCTTAGTGGACAGGGAAATGCGGTGTTTAATGTCATCAATATTAATGATGACTGCTTTGATCGATTGCCCGACGGAAAGCACATTGGGAAGCGAGGAGACATAATTCTTGCTGACTTGGTTGATATGGAGCAATCCGGTTACGCCGTCAAACTCCACAAAGGCTCCAAAGGGCCTGATATTGGCAACGGTCCCTTCGATTAATTGGCCCCGCTCCAGACGACTCATCGCCGCCGCCCGAACTGCCGTCCGCTGGGAGAGGATCACGCGCTTTTTCTCTGGATCAACTTCCAATAAGGTGACTAAGACGGTTTGTCCCACCAGTCCCTCAAGGTCCTCGGCCGCTATCAGATGAGAGCGAGGAATAAACCCCTTAAGCCCTTCAACAAAGGCGGTGACTCCGCCTTTGTTGACCCCATTGATTTTGACTTCAAGGGTTTCATTATTCGCTTGCATCTCAGCCAACTTTTTCCACAGGCGTTTTAGCTCCAGCCGACGGATAGACAAGAGCACCTGTCCATTCGCATCCTGATCGCGAATGATTAAAAATTTTCGCTCCGAATCCAGCGGCACAACCTCTGCTAAGTCAACATCTCGCTTCAGCGACGCTTCCACTATGGGCAAGAATGCTGCTGATTTCCCCCCAATGTCTATATAAGCTCCTTCAGCGCCATGGCTGAATACCTTACCTTGCACGACACTTCCCTTTTGGAACTGATAGTCATGCTGTTCCAGAGCTTTAGCAAAATCTTCAGCTGAAAACGTCAAATTAATAACCTCCCAATCATCGGGCAGTCAGTTTCTCAAGTATAAATCACAGTCCTAAATCACAGATTCTCTTGAAATAAGCCTTGCACTTTTTCCCATGAATCCGCTGCTGCTGTTGGATCATAACTACTGCGCCAATCGCAGAAGAAGCCATGATCAGCGCCGCTGTAGCGAAAGATTTGGTGGGGGACTTGACATTTTCTTAATTCCGCTTCGATTTGGTCAACGTCTGGATTGGGAATGAGGGGATCGGCGGTTCCAAAAAATCCGTATAGCGTTCCGCCAATTTCATGGGTGTGAGTTATGGTTGGATTACCGCCGCCCGGGGTCATTGAGGTAATGCCAGCGCCATAGAATACAGCGGTGGCTTTGACATCAGGCAGCGTCGCCGCTAAGTAGGCCACATGGCCGCCAAAGCAAAACCCAATGCACCCAACTCCATTGGGTTTAACGTGAGGTAATTGCTTAACATAGTCAATAGCGCTTTGGATGTCGCTTAGGAGTTCCGTTGCTGTTGTTCCATTTTTGTATTGGCGTCCTAGCTCAAAATCGGCTTGGGCGTAGCCCACTTCAAATCCTGGCGCTTGTCGGTGATAGAGGGCGGGTGCGATCGCCACATACCCAATTTTTGCAAATCGTTCAGTCACATCCCGGATGTGGGCGTTGACCCCAAATATCTCTTGGAGCACTATGACAGCTGGAAATATTCCGGTTTCCGTCGGTTCCGCCAGATATGCGGGAAGTTTAAAGGCTTGATTGGTGAGTTCAACGGATGAGGTTCGAATTGCTGAAGTTGTTGCCATATGTTTAAAAAATGCTGAGAATTACGAAGCCTTGTCAAAAAACATTTATTTGTGGGTGACGAGTGCTCTGAGTCATCTCCTCTTTTATATTTACCCTTTAATCTCATTAAACAGGGGTGTCTCATTTCCCGTTGGCGCGCAAGTTCCAACCCGCAGTTTTTGGAGAACCTGCAGTGGTACAGTTTCACATTCAACCCGATAGCGAGATTCCGGCTTCAACCCAACTCTATAATCAAATTCGGTTCGCCATTGCGTCGCGTCAATTTCCGCCGGGGCATCGTCTGCCCAGCACTCGTCAACTGGCCATGCAGACAGGGTTACACCGCAACACCATCAGTAAAGTTTATCGCCAATTGGAAGACGCGGGGGTTGTCGAAGCTCAGCCCGGCTCAGGAATTTACGTGCGGGAATTGGGGGGGGCGGAAAGCGCTAAGCCAAGTTCCCCTCTGATTGATCAATTCCCCAAAGCCAGAGAAATTGTCGAACAGAGTTTAGATGAGATGTTGCGGCAGGGATGTTCCCTGAACCAGGCCCGGGAGTTATTTCTTGCTGAGGTTGACTGGCGACTGCGCTGTAGCGCCCGAGTACTGGTCACAACCTCCAAGGAAGATTTAGGCGCGGGAGAATTGATGGTGCGGGAATTGGAGCAGGCGCTAAACATTCCAGTTCAACTTGTGCCCTTAGAGGAGTTAGAGCAAATTCTTTCTCAAACTCGATCGGGCACTGTGGTGGCCAATCGCTATTTCATTAATGAGGCGGAAGCGATTGCGGCGCCTAAATCGGTGCGGGTGATTCCCATTGATATTTATGACTACGGTAAGGAATTTGAAATCCTCAAGAACTTACCCAAGGAAACCTGTTTAGGCATGGTGAGCCTCAGCCCAGGGATTTTACGAACGGCTGAGGTGATTTCCTACAGTTTGCGGGGGGATCAAATCCTAGTGATGACCGCCCAAGCTAATGATACGTATAAATTGGAAGCATTAGTGCGGAGCGCTCAAACCATTGTGGTGTTTGATCAGGCTAGTTTTCCCGCGGTCAAACAGGCCATCTCAGCAGCCAGGGAAGATTTAATTCGTCCGCCTCAAGTCATCTGCTGTGAGAACTACATTGGTGAAAAGTCCATTAGCCTCTTAAAGCGAGAACTTGGGCTAGATTAATCCACTAAAAAAGCATTAATGTGCTGGAGGTATGCGTCTGGATCTTCCAGCATCGGAAAATGAGAGGTATTAGGAATGACAACGTATTCGACTTTGTCATTTAAGGTGGCTGCCTGCCGACCCATTTCAGCCTCAATAATCTGGTCGTACTGCCCTGAAATCAGCAGAGTGGGTAACGGAACTCGACGATAGGCTTCGGGCATTTCCTCCGTCGCCTCTTTGCTGACGGAGGTATAGATTGTGCCCAAAGCGGCTTCATAATCAGCCATCAAGAAATCTTCTAAGAACGCCCGACGCTCAGCATTAGGAATAGACCGATGGAGAAATCGGGCCATAAACATTCGGGGGGCTAAGGGAATTTGTTTCAACCACCCTGGGCGAAAGGCCACGACATAGCGGCTAAAGCGATGGAACGCGTCAAACGCCTTGGCGTCATACTCAAGCAGACCATGGCAAGTCAATATAGCCTGGATAACCCGATCCGTATATTGATTCAAGAAGATGACGCCGATGGAAGCTCCCATGGAATGAGCGTTTAGATATACCCGATTAAGGTTTAGAGTATCCAGCAGCTCGGCCAGATCATCGGCGTAGCTCTCTAGTGTGTAACTTCCGGGAGCCGTCGCCGGATTGGTATCTTGGGGCAGTCGAGACCGACCGAATCCTCTAAGGTCATAGAGTAAACAGTCAAATCGATGACAAAGCGCTTCAGCAGTGCCTTTCCAGTAACGAGCCGAACCGCCCCAACCATGTAAAAAAACCATGACGGGGCGATTAGACCCCTGAGACTCCTCTGGAGAGGAAATCCATTCATAATAATGTTTGATGCCTTTAATCGAAATATATGGCACGGCTTAAGCAGATTCGGGTTTTGGCAGGGAGGAGGGGTGAACGAGCAATTCGGCTGTTGACCGTTTCTCCACCATCTCACGGGTAATCATGCAGCGCTTCAAATCTTTACGGGAGGGGAGTTCGTACATGACGTCCAGCATCAATTCTTCAACGATGCTTCGCAGCGCCCGAGCGCCCGTTTTACGGCGATAGGCTTCTCTTGCGATCGCTCGGATTGCGTCTGCTTTGAATTCTAGCTGGACGCTGTCCATCCGTAGAAGCTTCTGAAACTGTTTAACGAGAGCATTCTTAGGCTCGGTCAGAATCGCGACTAAGGTGTCTTCATCCAGAGGATCAACGACAGAAATCGCTGGGATACGTCCAATGAACTCAGGAATCATGCCAAATTTCACCAGATCATCGGGCTCTAAATACTTTAAGACATCTGATGTTCGTTTTTCCCGAGATGGCTGTGTTTCCCCTGGTTGTACGAAGCCCATTGACTTTTTGCCAATGCGCTGTTCAACAATCTTATCTAGGCCGACAAAAGCCCCGCCGCAAATAAACAGGATATTGCTGGTGTCAATCTGGATGCAGTCTTGATAAGGATGCTTCCGGCCGCCTTGAGGGGGGACATTGGCGATCGTACCCTCCAGCATTTTTAGGAGCGCCTGCTGAACTCCTTCTCCGGATACATCCCGAGTAATTGATGGGTTCTCGCTTTTACGGGCGATTTTGTCAATCTCATCGATGTAGATAATACCGCGCTGGGCTTCTTCCACATCAAGATCCGCAACTTGTAGAAGTCGTAATAGGATGTTTTCTACATCCTCCCCTACGTAACCCGCTTCGGTGAGGGTTGTGGCGTCTGCGACGGCGAAGGGGACATCCAAAACTCTCGCCAGGGTTTGGGCTAACAGAGTTTTACCACAACCTGTGGGGCCAATTAGGAGAATATTAGACTTTTGTAGCTCTACATTGTCGTCTTCTGATTCACTGCCTTTTGACTGGGCGTAACTGAGACGCTTGTAGTGGTTATACACAGCGACTGAGAGAACTTTCTTGGCCTCATCTTGCCCAATTACGTGTTCATCCAGAAATATCTTGATCTCGCGAGGCTTCGGAATTTGCCTCAGGGAAATACTGGGGGTTGAACTTCGACGCTTTTCGGGAGATTGCTCCCGTCGCGGGCTAGGTTGGGAGACGGCTGCGCTAGAGTCAAATAACTCCTCGTCCAGAATCTCATTGCAAAGATCAACACATTCATCGCATATATAGACTCCCGGTCCCGCAATGAGCTTGCGCACCTGTTCTTGAGATTTACCGCAAAAGGAACATTTCAGATGGGAGTCATATTTAGACATAATTGCCCCTTACTTCAGTGCAGTCACATTTGAACTTGCAGAAAGTTGCTGCCGTTCAATCACTTGGTCAATCAAGCCGTATTCCTTGGACTCAGTTGCGGACATAAAAAAGTCTCGCTCTGTATCCGCTTCGACCTTCTCTAAAGGTTGCCCGGTATGCAGCGCTAACAACTCATTGAGCCGTTGCTTGTGGTAAAGAATTTCCTTAGCTTGGATTTCAATGTCCACCGCCTGACCTTGGGCGCCGCCCAGAGGCTGATGAATCATAATGCGGGAACTCGGCAGCGCCATTCGCTTGCCGGACGCCCCGCCTGAGAGTAGAAACGCCCCCATACTGGCGGCGAGTCCAAAGCAGATTGTGGCGACATCCGGTCGAATCTGCTGCATTGTGTCATAGATGGCCATGCCAGCAGTAACAGAGCCGCCGGGGGAATTGATGTAGAGTTGGACGTCTTTCTCGGGATCTTCAGCGTCCAAAAAAAGCAGTTGAGCCACGATTGAATCAGCGACTGCGTCGTCAACTGGGGTGCCTAGAAACACAATTCGCTCACGCAACAATCGAGAATAAATATCAAATGCTCTCTCACCACGCCCTGATTGTTCAACCACCATTGGAACGATGCTGCGCACGCCCATTGAGGCAGTTGCCGTCTGACTCAAACTGGTTAAGGGACCAAGGGATAACTTTGATGACAACATACTACGCAATCAGGGAGCTAACACTAAGCGATTCAGCGACAGTTCAGGTTAACCATGCAAATAAGCGGCGATATACTGAACCTCTGGAAATATTATGCCTTAACTTTTCTAGAACATCCTGAAACCGGAGGAGGCTCCAAAGCTAATCTGATTTGTCTTTAGGGCCTGCAAACGGTTTCAGGGAGCGGGTTTATGCAAAATAACGCGGCTTACAGGCTCGCTATCTTAATCAATCTTCAGATTCAGCGTCACTTTCGACATCTGCTTCGGCTGGCACATCTATGACGGCGGCTGATGCAGGGAGTTCGTCAGTGTTCTCAATGGGCTTGGATGTCGCTGGAGCTGTATCAGATGTGGTTGCCGACGAATCAGTGGTCTCGACGGTTTCCTCTGCCTCAGGGGCATTTTCTGATGTGTCCGCTTCGGCTGGAGCCAGTGTTCCTTCGGGCACGAGTTCAATCGTGCTGTGTTCTTCCAGCCAAGCTAGAACTTTTTCCTTGAGCAGATCTTCGTGGATAACTTCCCGCAATCTTTCGAGATCAATTTTTTTGGGATCGTCAGCATTCTCTAACATTTCAGCCATCTTAGCCTCGACTTCCTCGTCGTCGATCTCGATGGACTCCTGCTTGGCGACTTCTCCAAGGGCGATAGTGCGCTGGAGATTAGCGATCGCGTCCGATTGCGAACGTTCCCGCATATTCTCCACAATGGCTTCGGTCAGAAACTTCTGGATATCGAGTCCCTGATTACCCAATTGCATTAGAGTTTGAGTGACTAAGAAGTCCACTTCACGCTTCACCAGCGTTTGTGGAATCTCAGCTTCTAGATTGTCAACCAGCGCATCAATCAAGGACTTTTCTTTATTGGCGGTTGTCCTATCCTTAGCTTCTTTTTGATAGCGTTCTTCGAGAGATTGGTGTAATTCTTCCAGGGTTTCGAAATCACTCACCTCTTGAGCAAAATCGTCGTCTAAATCAGGGAGTTCTTTTTCCTTGAGTTCCTTGAGGGTCAGACTAAACAGGGCGTCTTGGCCAGCTAAGTCTTCCTGGGGATAGTTTTCTGGGAAAGTCACTGAGATTTCTTTGGACTCTTCCAGCGTCATCCCGACGATCCCTTCGATAAATCCTTCAATGAATTGACCTTCTTTCAATTCAATTTGAAAATCTTGGGCGCTGCCGCCGGGAAATTCTTCAGGTTCTTCTTCCCCCTTAATTAGTTTGCCGACAAAGTCAACTACGGCGACATCCGCCATCTCTGCTGACCGATCTTCAATGGGCACCAGCGTGGCCAAGTTAGTTCGATATCCTTCCAGAGCCTCATCTACTCGACTGGAATCGTACTTAACCTCTTCTGCTTTGACAGTCAAATCCTTGTACTGACTTAAGTTGACACGGGGAGGAACATCAACGGCAATAGAAAGGGTGAGTGCGTCGCCGGGTTCAAACTGGCTGATTAAGTCATCGAAGGAAGACCTGAGTTGATAGTTGCCAAGCGCTTCAATTTCTTCCTGCTCGATCGCCTGTTTAACGCTATTCTGCAGTAGCTCTTCCAAAACAGCCCCCTTGAGCTGGGTTCGGCCAAACCGCTGAATTAATACTTGGCGCGGCACCTTACCTTTACGAAACCCAGGAATATGGGCAGTGCGCATGTACTTACGCAGGACTTCCTCATAAGTTTTTTTAGACATTTCTGGAGGAATTTCAATCTCCAAGCCCACTTGGCTTTCGGGCAATTGTTCCTGAGTAACTTTCATTGAGTTCCTTAAACAAGTTCAGTTTCAGTATTTTTTGTCTTCTACTGGAGGGAGACGGCGGATCGGTATAGAGAGCTGCGATAAGTTATCATAGCGGATTATCCCCTATCAAGAAGCGGAAGACTCCCCCTATGGTCATACCAGCTATCGAGCAGGCGAAGATGAGTTTGATTGCAGCCGCTTGAGTTTTTTCGGAGGGGCCGCTAAGTTCTTATAGTAAAGTGATGCTAATAAGTTTCTTATACTCAGTTACTGAATCATTGCTGGATTTGGCTTAAACGCTAGCTTCTTACCCTTGTAAGGATATTGCAAGAATTTGAGAATCTTTCAAAAGCCTAAGGAAATCATTTTATTTAGATATCTTTAAAAATCTTCCAACGTAAACTTTATTAAACAGCATCAAGCGCGTTTGCCGACATCAAACAGTTTTGGTCTGATGTCCGATTATTATTTTTGACACTCGATAAAACACCTTGAACCATTTCCCTTAAAACATTCGAAATATTGTATTAAAAATTTACAGAAACCTTGCAAAGAGCATTATTGGGTCGGTGCTGAATGATTTTTATTTAGGAGGATACTCACTTGCCTGAATCATATCGAGTTGCAATTTTGGGGGCGACAGGGGCCGTCGGGGTTGAATTATTGAAGTTGCTGGAAAGCCGAAACTTTCCCATTGCCGATTTAAAGCTTTTGGCTTCGCCGCGATCGGCTGGGACGAAGCTTAAGTTTCGAGGCGAAACGCTCCAAGTAGAGGCATTGACCGATCATGCTTTTGAGCAGGTCGATTTGGTGTTCACTTCAGCTGGAGGGAGTGTCTCAAAGCAGTGGGCTCCTAAGGCGGTGGCTGCTGGAGCGGTGGTGATCGACAACTCCAGCGCCTTTCGTATGGATCCCCATGTGCCTTTGGTTGTCCCGGAAGTGAATCCCGAAGCAGCCGCTGGGCACTCTGGCGTCATCGCCAATCCGAATTGCACAACGATTTTGATGTCTCTGGCCGTTTGGCCGCTACACCAGATTCAACCCCTCCAGCGTATGGTTGTGTCCACTTACCAATCCGCCAGCGGCGCTGGCGCTCGCGCTATGGCGGAAGTGGAGCAGCAAACTCGAGATATTTTGGGGGGTAAGGAGCCCCAGGTCGAAATTTTCCCCTATCCCCTCGCCTTTAACCTCTTTCCCCACAATTCAGCTCTCAATCAGCAGGGCTATTGCGAGGAAGAGATGAAAATGGTGAATGAAACCCGTAAAATCTTTTCCTCTCCTAATCTACGGATTACCGCAACTTGTGTTCGGGTTCCCGTCCTTCGGGCTCACTCAGAAGCCGTTAACCTGGAGTTTGGTTCGCCGTTTGAGGTGTCTAAGGCAAGGGAAATTCTGAGTCAAGCCCCAGGGGTGAAGCTGGTGGAAGATTGGCAAGCAAACTATTTCCCGATGCCAATGGAGGCGAGTGGACAGGACGCTGTGTTGGTCGGGCGTATTCGCCAGGATATTTCCCACCCCTGTGGTTTGGAACTCTGGTTAAGCGGCGATCAAATTCGCAAAGGAGCTGCCCTCAATGCAGTCCAGATTGCTGAGTTGCTAAAGGCGCGCCGCTGGCTAGCCGTTCCCACACCGGCTTGATGTAGAGGAGTATGAAAAGCGTGGTAAGTTTTGGAAGGGTTCTCACAGCCATGGTTACACCCTTCACTCAGGCGGGTGAAGTCAATTTCCAAGTGGCTGAGAAGCTGGCGGCTCATTTAGCTGAGCATGGTACGGACACTCTGGTTGTTTGCGGCACAACGGGTGAATCTCCGACTCTCAGTTGGGATGAGGAATATCAGCTGTTTAAAGTCGTTAAACAGGCTGTCTCAGGTAAGGCAAAAATCATTGCTGGTACGGGGTCTAACTCAACCCAAGAAGCGATCGAAGCAACTCAAAAAGCAAGTCAGTTAAATTTGGATGGATCGTTACAGGTCGTTCCTTATTACAATAAGCCCCCCCAGGAGGGACTTTATCAGCACTTCAAAGCAGTCGCTGAATCGGTTCCAGACTTACCCTTGATGCTTTACAACGTCCCAGGCCGCACCGGCCAAAATCTAGCTTCAGAAACGGTAAGTCGGCTGGCGATGATTCCGAACATTGTGGCAATTAAGGAAGCCAGTGGTAACCTTGATCAGGTGGGAGAGATTCGACGGCTGACACCCGCTGATTTTACTATTTATTCAGGAGACGATTCTTTAACCCTGCCGCTACTTTCCATTGGCGCAGCTGGTGTGGTCAGCGTCGCTAGCCATCTAGTCGGCGACGAGTTGAATCAAATGATTCAATCTTTTGAAGTAGGCGACGTCCGATCGGCGGCGAAGATGCATCTCCGCCTCCTCCCTCTATTTAAAGCCCTTTTTCTTACCGCGAATCCCATTCCTCTCAAAGCTGCTTTATCCCTTCAGGGCTGGCAAGTCGGAATTGCACGTCTACCACTCTGCCCGCCCACGGTAGAAGTGACCGATACACTCAAAGCAGTGCTGGAAGATCTCCATCTGTGCGTTGATTCTTGAACCAAGGAATTCGTCAACATAGGATACTGGGTTGCCGCCTCAGGGAGCTGATGAATTCTAAGACTTCCGACAATTGAATAATTTCAAGTTTGACGGCTATCTAGCCGATAACCTCCTAACTCTCCTGTTTAGGTGATCCTTGCCTTTTTCTTTAGGGGATTAAACGTTAGCGTCAATGGGTTGAATGTCAAAACTTTCAGAATCTACCTCGACAGCTCCAGAGTGCGCTACCAACGGTTACTTCTTAGTTAATGGTTTGGGGTTTTCTGAGACATCTTTGTTGGCTAGCGTCGCTCAGGTTTTCTGTCCGGACAACAAACTCTAAATAGATTCCGCCCAACTATCTAAACATCTACCTTACAAGCCTGGAATGGTTTAGAGATATAGTCCGCGTTTCAGCTTATCCTTCTCTATTTTTTATTTCGAATCAACAATTCATAAAAGGATACTTATGGGGCAAAACAACTCCAATCTGGCTCTCAAGGTTATCCCGCTCGGGGGACTTCATGAAATTGGAAAAAATACCTGCATTTTTGAAATCAACGATGAAATTCTGCTTCTGGATGCGGGGTTAGCTTTCCCAACGGATGGTATGCATGGGGTTAACATTGTTTTGCCGGATGTCACCTACCTGTGTGAGAACCGCCACAAAATCAAGGGCATGATTGTGACCCATGGCCATGAAGACCATATCGGCGGCATTGCTTTCCACCTCAAGCAATTTGATATTCCTGTGATTTACGGTCCTCGGTTGGCAATGGCGTTATTGTCCGGGAAATTAGAAGAGGCCGGCGTTTCCGATCGAACGGAACTAAGAACTGTTCGCCCCAGGGATATGGTGCGTCTAGGTAAATCCTTTCTGGTGGAGTATATTCGCAATACCCACTCCATTGCCGACAGTTTCAGCGTTGCGATCCATACGCCTGTCGGTGTCGTTATCCATACAGGCGATTTCAAGGTTGACCATACGCCAGTGGATGGAGAGTTCTTTGATCTGGCCAAACTGTCTGAATATGGAGAGAAGGGCGTCCTTTGCCTGATTAGTGATTCTACCAATGCCGAAGTGCCTGGGCATACTCCTTCAGAGCGGTCTGTCTATCCCAATTTGGATCGCGAATTTAGCCAAGCCGCGGGGCGGTTAATCGTCACCACTTTCGCCTCCTCTGTGCATCGCGTCAATATGATTTTGGAACTGGCGCAAAAGCATGGACGGGGGGTGTTTGTAGTCGGTCGCTCAATGCTGAACGTGATCGCCCATGCCCGTAACTTGGGGTATATCAAGTGCAAGGATGAGTTGTTTCAACCCCTGAATACCTTGGGTAAGTGGCCGGATGAAAAGGTGATGATTCTAACCACTGGATCGCAAGGGGAGCCTCTGGCCGCCTTGACCCGGATTTCTAAGAACGCCCATCGCCAGATTAAAATTCGCCAAGGCGATACCGTCGTTTTTTCCGCCAATCCGATTCCCGGTAACACGATCGCTGTGGTAAACACCATCGACCGCTTAATGATGCAAGGGGCCAAGGTGATTTACGGTCGGCATAAGGGGATCCATGTATCGGGCCATGGCGCTCAAGAGGACCAAAAGCTGATGTTAGCTTTGACCCGTCCGCAGTTTTTCTTGCCGGTTCATGGTGAGCACCGGATGCTGGTTAGGCATGCTGAGACGGCTCAAAGTATGGGGATTCCGTCAGAAAATATGGTGATTATTAATAATGGGGATGTGGTGGAGGTGTCGCGGACCCAAATCCAAATAGCGGGTAAGGTATCCTCCGGGATTGAGTTGGTAGATTCCTCCCGCCGGGGAATTGTGCATCGAGATACCCTGCGAGAGCGTCAGCAATTGGCGGAAGACGGTATTGTGACAGTGGCGGCCGCCGTAGGCTGGAATGGGTGCCTGATGGCTCCCACCTCTGTGCATCTTAGGGGAGTTGTTAGTCCTGTAGAAACCAAGCACTTAACTGAAACGATCCACCAATTACTTGAGGCCTGGCTTAGCGACCGTTGGTCTGAGTTTTGTAGTCACGCCGATGGAGAGAACATCGAGGTAGATTGGGTAGGGCTACAGGCTCAGATTGAAACTGAGCTGCGGCGCTTTCTGAGACGAGAATTGCCTAAAACCTATCCGCTATTGGTGTTTTTGATGCAACATCCGGACTCTCCAGAAAAGCATACTGAGTTGGATTGGCCGCTCCCAGCTGTATCTGCTTCTTAGTTTGAGATAGTCGCGCTGGTTACCTGGGGATGCTTTTTGGGGCAAGATATGCTAGAAAGTACCCATTATAGTAGCCTCGTAGTCCCTCTAGCGCTATAATTCAACTCAACAGAGGCTGTTGTAAGTGCTAATGGAATAGGTTACTGGCGATTCAGTCAGTAGATGTTTCTAGGAAAAACCCCGCAACCCGGATTTAATAAGGACTGCAAGGTCATTTCTGGAATATTTTTACTAAGTGAGTACCCAATACTAAAAAGCTTCTGTCAGCATACTTGTTTAATTTTGGGCAAGGTCTTGGCGAAGATCTGAGATTGAAATTTAGCACAAAAGTACTCTCTTACTCATTTTCTGACTTTTAGCTGAATCGCTGACGATTACGTTCAGCTGCCTAAGGTTTTATGACTTGTTATCGCTCCAATGCGTAGGGTGTCGACTATGGATTTCCTGCGCATCCTTAATTCAGGTTTTTTCGGTTTGTGCTTAACACCAGCAGACTCGCTGCACAGGTGAACGTAGTGCTACGACTGGTGAGAGTTTTTTGAGGAAATTGAATGCCAAAGCAGATCATTATTGCTGAGCAGCATCGGATTGCTGCTGTATTCTCAGAAGATCAAATTCAAGAGTTAATCGTTGCAACGGGGAGTCATCAGGTTGGGGATATATACCTCGGAACGGTTGAGAATGTCCTACCCGGAATTGATGCAGCGTTTGTCAATATTGGCGATAGCGAACGCAACGGTTTTATGCATGTGACTGATCTAGGGCCATTGCGGCTCAAGCGATCAGCTGGCTCAATTACTGAACTGGTGGCGCCTCAGCAAAAGGTGTTGGTTCAAATCATGAAAGAGCCGACGGGGAATAAGGGCCCGCGGCTGACTGGCAACATCACATTGCCCGGACGCTATTTGGTGCTGATGCCTTTTGGTCGAGGCGTCAACTTATCCCGGCGAATTCGGAATGAAAATGAACGGCACCGATTGAGGGCGCTGGCGATTTTGGTGAAGCCGCCTGGAATGGGTCTATTGGTTAGAACTGAGGCGGAGGGTGTGCCGGAAGAAGCCATCATTGAAGATTTAGAAGCGCTCCAAAGACAGTGGGAGAGTATTCAACAGGAGGCGGTTTCGACCCGGGCTCCAGCGCTTTTGAATCGCGATGATGATTTTATTCAGCGGGTTCTGCGGGATGTTTACAGTGCGGATGTGAATCGTATTGTGACGGATTCCCATACAGGCTTAAAGCGGGTGAAGCAACATTTGGCGTCCTGGAGCGGAGGGAAATCTCCCCAGGGAGTTCTGATTGACCATCACCGCGATCGCATTTCGATTTTGGAATACTTCCGCGTTAACGCGGCGGTTCGGGAAGCGCTGAAGCCTAGGGTCGATTTACCGTCAGGGGGATACATAATCATTGAGCCAACTGAGGCGCTGACCGTCATCGATGTGAACTCAGGCTCCTTTACCCGTTCGGCGACCGCCCGAGAAACTGTATTGTGGACAAACTGTGAAGCCGCCACCGAAATTGCTCGTCAACTTCGACTGCGAAACATTGCCGGTGTCATCATTGTCGATTTTATCGACATGGACTCTCGCCGCGATCAGTTACAAGTGCTAGAGCACTTTAGCAAGGCCCTCAAGGCCGACAAGGCGAGGCCTCAGATTTCCCAGCTTTCTGAACTGGGTCTTGTGGAGTTAACCCGTAAACGGCAAGGACAGAATATTTACGAACTTTTCGGTCGCCCTTGCGCCACTTGCGGCGGCTTAGGCCACCTGGTTCATTTGCCCGGCGAATCCGATCCAGCTAGACAGGAGCCTCTGGAGCCCAGTCGAGAATACGGATTTACAGCGTCTTCCGCCCCCTCAACTTTGCCGACTGCTATCTCAGAGAGGCGGCATGAAGATCTAGAGCCCCATCAAGATTTGCAAGAGTTAGACTTGCTCAATCACCCGAATTACCAAGAACGAAGCGGGGCGAAGGGCCGAAGTCGACATCGCCGGCGTCGGCCGAGTGAAACTCCTGCTCTACGAAACAGTGGACGCATAGAATTAGAAAGATCGGCTAACCTGGCCGAAACTCCCGATCATCCCAGAGTCGTTGAAGAAGCGGAACCGACCGTTATTCCAAAAGTCAGTCGGACTCGAAATGGGCGCCAAGAAAAGAAACCCGCAGAGCCGCCAGAAGTCATTTCAATTGAAATGACCCCTGATGAGCAACGTATCTACGCCTTAATGGGGATTTCTCCACTTGTGCTTACCCACCAAACCGTGAAAGATCCGAAGACTGCGATTATGAACGTCGTCTTACCGGGGCAAGCGCCGACCCCCTTGCCTATCCTCTCCAGGGATGCGGAGGAGTCAGCGCCAACTTTAACGTTGACCTCATCACAGGAGACCGCCGCCATTGTTACGACGGAAGAAACTTCGGAAACGCCGCTTGAATCCCCGGCTGAAGCGCCGCACCCAATAGAGAGTGCGAGTAATTCAGAAACCAATGGCGGCACAACAACTCGTCGTCGCCGCCGTCGCCGCTCTTCTGCTTCAGAGCTGGAAACAGCGGGTTTTCTAGGCGGTGATTTGAGTTAACGGTCAATTAACCTTAACTGCCGATGGCGTCAGTAAAGACGCAAAAAAATCTCCAATGAATCTCTACTTTTCTCGAATGAATTAATTTTTAGCGATGGAGGGACAGTGGATAGCTGGGGTTGACGAAGTGGGCAGGGGCGCTTTGTTTGGCCCAGTTGTGGCTGCGGCTGTTATTCTGCCGCCCACAGTGCTAGATGAACTCACTCAGGCAGGGGTGAAAGATAGTAAACAACTCTCTTCAGCTAAGCGAATTGAGTTGTCAGGGCTCATTCGATCAGTGGCGATTGACGCCAAAATCGGTATGGCTTCTGTTCAAGAAATCGATCGGATCAATATTTTGCAAGCGTCTCTACTTGCAATGAAGCGGGCCATTCTGAGACTGTCGCCTCAACCTGCTCTGTGTTTGATAGACGGTAATCAACTGATTCCGGGTTTAGGCTTATCTCAGCAAGCGATTACCAAAGGCGATCAAAGCTCGATTCAGATTGCCGCTGCCAGTATCTTAGCGAAGGTATGGCGGGATACTTTGGTGATTCGATTAGATCGTCGGTATTCTGGCTATGATTTAGCTTCTAATAAGGGGTATGGAAGTACTAAACATAGAGTCGCCATTGCAAATCTAGGCATCACCCGACAGCACCGTCGATCATTTAAGGCCTGTCAATCCCAGTGTGTTGATACAACATCAAGGACAAATCAACTTCCTTTGTCCTTAAGTTGAGTTTCTTCTTAGAGACAATGACAAAGCCCAATGATTGCATTATTCAGGGATGAGCGCATGTCTAGGCATATAGCTTAAAGGGCGTTAAGACCATAAGGCGCTGGATTGAGTGATAGTCGCAAAATCGCCATTGTTCGTTTGAGTTGCGACCCACTCACGATAGTCAGAGAATAATTGTCGCATTAGCCTTTGTTTAATGGTGAGCAGTACACTGTGAAGTAGACTATTGCCGGTCTTCTCTAACAGTGATTTTGGAGTCAAGCGTAGTGCTGGAGGCAGCTGTATAGAAACCTCTAGATTTGCGCTCCCCTGAAGTTGGGTGTTTGCGCCAATCGACTGGGGCATAAGCTGGCCGGTTAAATTGAGATCGAAACGCTGATTGATGTAATCATTTCCTCGGATTTCACATCGAATCGATTCTAGCCAAATCGTGTCTTCAGCTCCCGCCCAAATCTGAAGATCAACAATCGGCTGAATTTGAATCATCATGAAGCTCAGTGGCCGCAAGTTTAACCGAAACTGTCCATTGTGAAGAGGCTCAATCTGTTTGGGCTCAATCAGGGCTCTGACGAGTCGTTGAGGTTGACGTAAATAGTATTTGATGGGAATGGGTTGTTCAGGCACAACTAGACTGACAGATTGCGAAGCGAAAAAGCGAGTCATCATGGGCAAGGAATGTTCCCAGACAGATCAGAAAACGATTAGTGTATCTGTACATACACATTAAATAAAGTTACCATTTCTAAGAAAATAAATTAAGTCAAAATTTAAGTATTAGGGGGATGGGGAACCCCAAACTGATATTAGATGGGACAGGGCGATGCAGATGGCCTTTCCTTGAGATAAGAAATTTTTTCTGATTCTTCCTCAGTTAACGCTCCTGTCAGTCATCTTTCTTCATTATGAAGGCCTAATTTATGGTTATTTCCATCGCCCATTTGGGCCCCCAAGGAACCTATGCGGAGGCTGCCGCTTTAGCCTACGCTCGATGGCTGAAGCAGCATGGGGCAAAAGCTGTTCGACTTCATGCCTATCCCAGCATCGCCCAAACCATTCAAGCTACAGCGTCTGGAGACACCGATCTAACCGTTGCGCCAGTCGAAAACTCGATTGAAGGCGGGGTGACCATCACCTTGGATACCCTGTGGAAGCTCGATAACTTGCAGATTCAGAATGCGCTAGTGCTGCCTATTGGTCATGCATTGCTGTCTCAGGCCGAAACCTTGGCACCCATTCACAAGGTGTATTCTCATCCACAAGCGCTTGCCCAATGTCAAGGATGGCTAGCCCAGTTTTTACCCAATGTAGACTTAATTTCAACCAACTCTACAACCGAAGCCCTGCAACATTTGGAACAAGATCCAACCATTGCAGCGATTTCCTCGCAGTGGGCCGCCAAGCTCTATAAGTTGCCCATTTTGGCTTATCCCATTAATGACCATTCAGACAACTGCACCAAGTTCTGGGTGCTGAGTCTTCAACCTTCTAGTCAAGGGAGTCATACGTCTATCGCATTTAGTTTACCTGTCAATGCGCCGGGAGCTTTAATTAAACCCCTGCAATTATTTGCCGCTACGAACATCAATCTTAGCCGGATTGAATCTCGGCCAGCTAAGCGGTCTTTAGGGGATTATCGATTCTTTGTAGATTTGGAGTGCGGTATTAGCCAGACTCATACGCAAGCGGCCTTAAAAGCGCTCGAGAGTTGCACAGAAACCCTCAAAATTTTTGGGAGTTATGAAACGCTGCCCGTGGAACTCAGCGGTCTGGAACAACTGGAGCAATAAAAAGTAAAGCATGATACGGACTCACGATTTGCGCCCGTATCATGCTGTAGCTTACAAACTAATTATTCCAAAACGTCTTTAAGGGCAGTTCGAGCGGCCAGTAGATTTCGTGTAGATGTCAATATCTCAGCTTCCCGCTCTAACCGAATAGCAGTGTCCTCCATTTCCAGCAGAGACTGTTGCTCGCTAGAAACACCATAGAGATTACTCGCTACCCAGTAGGAGAGTTCGATCGGTAAATCCGGGATATTCTCCGGTAGCTCTATTTCCTGGCTAGTGAGCTTGCCTGAAAGGTGTACAACATCCCTCAGAAGCTGATCTACTTCTGAAACGAGAGGATGCAGGTCTTGTTCAGTCGGCTTATCGTCTATCCATTCAACCAGACCTACCCGATAAGGCTTTTCACGGACGTAGTCCAGGACGCGAAATCTCTGTTGTCCCAGGGTCAAAATTTTCATGCGATCGTCTGGCAAGCGCTGGAAATGAATAATTTCAGTACAACATCCAACTTTCGCAGGCTGTCCAGTTGCTGCATCTAACATCAATACTCCAAAGCGACGATCCCCCTGGAGTATAGTGTTCATCATGATGCGATAGCGAAATTCAAAAATGTGTAGCGGAAGACGTCTACCTGGAAACAGAACCAGATCCGGCAGGGGAAATAACGGAAGTTCTCGAACAGCAATCGACGAAGAAAATGTCATTGTTGATCAGATCAGCGAAGAATTGAGCTTTAAGAAATGACCTAATCAATTGCAGGTTCAACAGGTCAAATCATCAATAAACAAATATTTACTTGCTCTATTTTATCCTTCACAGCCCAGAAATTTCTAGGTTTGACCTTACTCAAAACACGAAAAGTAGAGATTCTAACGATATTCCCCAAACCTCAAACGGCGGTTGCTGAGTCCCATGTTACCAAGCGAAAAGGCGGACATAGAAGAGAGCGATGAATTTAGAAATAACCCAATACCAATTAAAAATGTAGGTGGGTAAAACTCATAGACAGAAAAGCCTAACCGCCAGAGAGCTAAGTCCTAGTGAGCCTGCATGAATTCACATCTAACCGGTGAAAAGATGGATTAGAGTTTCACTTCGATATCAACGCCAGCGGGTAGATCGAGCTTCATCAGGGCGTCAATTGTTTTTGAAGAGGGTTGATAGATATCGATGATGCGACGATGGGTACGGGTTTCAAAATGCTCTCTGGAGTCCTTATCCACATGGGGAGATCTCAACACGCAGTAAATCCGACGCTTGGTCGGCAATGGAATGGGGCCAATTGCAGTTGCATTGGTGCGATTAGCCGTATCCACAATTTTCTCGCAAGATGTATCCAGAAGGCGCCGATCAAAAGCCTTTAACCGAATCCGAATTTTTTGCTGCTGAATAGTTGCCATAAGAACTCAAACGATCCTTCCGATTATGAATTATCAAGGTACAAACTTTGAAACGTCTATTCCCGTCAAGTTGGAAATTAGACAATCAGAGAGAACGGAACTATTTGTCCGTTAACGCTGAAGACACTAGAAGGAAGTGACGCAATCAAAGCGTCACTTCCAAGCATCAAACAGAGGTGTCAAAGACTATTGGAGAATCTTTGCAACTACACCGGCTCCTACAGTACGACCGCCCTCACGAATGGCGAATCGCATCCCTTGCTCAATAGCGATGGGGTTAATCAACTCAACATTCATCTTGATGCGATCGCCGGGCATGACCATTTCAGCAGCGCTGCCGTCATCAGCGGTGAAACTGCTGATTGAACCGGTCACATCCGTTGTTCTCACATAGAATTGAGGCTTGTAACCCGGGAAAAAGGGCGTATGACGCCCACCTTCTTCCTTCTTGAGGACATATACCTCAGCCTCGAACTTAGTATGTGGAGTGATGGAGCCAGGCTTAGCCAAAACCATACCGCGTTCAATATCATCTTTCTGAACGCCCCGAAGGAGAACACCGACGTTATCGCCAGCCATTCCTTCATCAAGGGTCTTCTGGAACATTTCTACCCCAGTGACTGTGGTGGTGCGAGTATCTCGAATACCCACTAGCTCCACAGTCTCACCCACTTTGACCTTACCCCGCTCAATCCGACCAGTGGCCACTGTTCCACGACCCGTGATTGAGAAGACATCTTCAACCGCCATCAGAAAAGGCTTATCAATATCCCGCTCGGGCGTTGGGATATAGGCATCGACAGAATCCATTAAGGAATAGATGTTATCAACCCACTCGTTATCACCTTTCTTGGTTCCGGGGGTTTTGGTGAGGGCTTCAAGCGCCATCAAAGCTGAACCCGCCACAATGGGAATATCATCCCCTGGGAAATCATAGGAGCTAAGTAGTTCACGAACTTCCAGCTCAACTAGCTCAAGCAGCTCTTCATCGTCAACTTGATCCTTCTTATTTAAGAAGACAACGATATTTGGAACCCCGACCTGCTTTGCCAGAAGGATATGCTCACGGGTTTGGGGCATAGGACCATCCGCCGCTGACACCACTAAGATAGCGCCGTCCATTTGAGCGGCTCCCGTGATCATATTCTTCACGTAGTCAGCATGACCTGGACAATCTACATGAGCATAGTGACGACTTTCGGTCTGGTACTCTACGTGAGCGGTGTTAATTGTAATACCCCGGGCCTTCTCTTCTGGAGCCGCATCGATCTCGTCGTACTTACGAGCCTTGGCGCTCCCAAGAGCTGCTAGAGTCATCGTAATCGCCGCGGTCAACGTAGTTTTCCCGTGATCAACATGACCAATGGTGCCAATGTTAACGTGAGGTTTTGTTCTTTCAAACTTTTCGCGTGCCATGGATTTTACGTTTCCCTTATATATCTATGCGTTCCCTTTGTTTTTAGCGATAATCGCATCAGCTACATTACGAGGAACCTCGTCGTAATGGCTGAACTCCATAGAGAATATACCTCGACCCTGCGTTTTAGAGCGGATGTCGGTAGCGTACCCAAACATCTCAGCTAAAGGAACTTTTGAAGTTACTTTAGCGATGCCTCCTTCTGAACCCATCCCCTCAATTTGGCCCCTGCGAGAGTTCAGGTCTCCCATAACCTCCCCTAGGAAATCCTCTGGGACTTCCACCTCAACCTTCATCATTGGTTCAAGTAGAACGGGCGAAGCTTTCATGACGGCTTCTTTCATCGCCATCGAGCCAGCAATCTTAAAGGCCATTTCGGAAGAATCTACATCATGGTAGGATCCATCGGTTAGGGTTACTTTAAGATCTATTACTGGATACCCAGCTAGGATACCAGATTCACAGGCTTCTTTCATGCCTTGCTCAGCTGGAGAAATATACTCTTTGGGAATAGAGCCGCCGACGATTTTCGAAACAAACTCGAATCCGCTGCCTGATTCACCCGGCTCCAGCTCAACTACAACATGTCCATACTGACCTTTACCCCCGCTCTGGCGGACGAACTTGCCCTCGGCCTTGACGGCCTTGCGGACCGTCTCCCGGTAAGCAACTTGGGGTGCGCCAATGTTCGCTTCAACGCGGAATTCCCGGAGCATGCGATCAACTAGGATATCTAGGTGAAGTTCACCCATGCCGGCGATCACTGTCTGGTTAGTCTCTGAATCAACGCTGACCCGAAAGGTGGGATCCTCTTCAGAGAGAGATTGTAGAGCCTTCGACAGCTTCTCCATATCTTGCTTTGTCTTAGGCTCAACCGCGACAGAGATGACGGGTTCTGGAATAAATAAAGATTCCAAAACAATGGGCGCCTCAGGATCGCAAATGGTATCCCCCGTAAAGGTTTCCTTTAACCCTAGAGCTGCCCCGAGATCGCCAGCCCGCATTTCCTCTACTTCAATCCGATCATCCGCCTTAAGAATAATCAGTCGAGAAATGCGCTCCTTTTTATCCTTTGTTGCATTGTAGACGTAGCTGCCTTTCTTCAGAACGCCGGAGTAGACACGGATAAATGTCAAGCGACCGTACGGATCGGCCATAATCTTGAAAGCCAAAGCAGACAGAGGTTCTGAATCATCTGCATGGCGTTCGGCGGTGGAGCCGTCAGGCAAAGCGCCTTGAATAGCAGGAACTTCAATGGGGGCAGGTAGATAGTCTACGACTGCGTCCAAAAGCAACTGAACGCCCTTATTTTTGAAGGCTGAACCACAAAGAACGGGAACAATCACCCCCTTAATTGTGCCTTGATGAAGCGCGGCAATGATTTCTGACTCTGAAATCTCAACGCCTTCAAGGTATTTCTCCATCAGCGAATCGTCAACATCCGCTATGGATTCCAAGAGCTTGACCCGATATTCTTCTGCAACGTCTTGAACATCTTCCGGGATATCCGTCTCTTCCATGTCGACGCCGAGATCGCCATGATAGATGCGGGCCCGCATCCGAACAAGATCAACCACCCCCTGGAACTGATCCTCAGCGCCGATCGGAATCTGGACGGGGACTGCATTGGCCCGTAAGCGATCGCGTAGCTGGTTATAAACCTTGAAAAAGTTAGCGCCCGTCCGATCCATCTTATTGATAAAAGCGAGTCGGGGAACTTGATACCGATCTGCCTGCCGCCAAACCGTTTCCGATTGGGGTTGTACCCCCCCAACTGAACAAAAAACTGCAATTACGCCATCCAGAACACGCATGGAACGCTCCACTTCAATAGTGAAGTCGACGTGTCCAGGCGTATCAATAATATTGATCTGGTGATCCCGCCAGCTGGTGCTAATAGCTGCAGCCGTAATCGTAATTCCCCTTTCGCGTTCCTGAGCCATCCAATCGGTAACCGCAGTTCCCTCATGAACCTCGCCAATTTTATGAACGACACCGGAATAGAACAAGATACGCTCAGTGGTTGTCGTCTTTCCCGCATCAATATGTGCAGCGATGCCAATATTTCGTACTCGTTCAAGCGGGATTTTACGCGCCACAGCTACCTCCTTAAATCGCTGGCGAAAGCCTGGAGTCTCATCAAGATTTTATACGCTTGGGTTTTATGGCGACAATATCAATATCTACCGAAAACCTAGTAGCGATAATGGGCAAAGGCCTTGTTGGCTTCAGCCATACGATGCGTTTCTTCACGTTTGCGCACCGCACCGCCTGTCTCATTCGCCGCATCCATCAATTCATTCGCCAGCTTACTGGCCATTGTCCGCCCGGGCCGTTGCCGAGAAAAATGGGTTAACCAGCGTAAGGCGAGAGCAGTGCCTCGATCAGAACGGACTTCCATAGGCACCTGATAGGTAGCGCCGCCTACCCGCCGCGCTTTAACTTCGACTAAAGGCGTTGCATTGCGAACAGCTTGTTCAAACACTGCCAAGGGATCCCCGCCGGTTCGCTCCTCGATAATCTTGAAGGCGTCATAAACGAGACGAGAGGCTAGCGATTTTTTCCCGCTTTCCATAATGCGTCTAGCGATCATGCTGACTAGACTACTGTTATAGACTGGATCCGGAGGGACAGGACGTTTTTGAATGTAGGCGCGACGAGACATGGATCATCCTTACGAAACTTGATATTTAATCGATAATTGAACGAGAGAACAGGAAAACTAGCCTAAACCTGCCAAGGCGACCCCAAAATGATCGCATCAGACATCCGAGCAATAAATCAGGCCATGGATTAATTATGACCAGACTGCTTAAGATGAGTCGCCATGTTACTGACGTACTTTACAGCTCCCAAAAAGGAAATCCGATTAAATCAAAAATCCTTTTCTAGGATACTTGCCTTAATCGAGAGTGCAACCCTTTAAATCTCAATTAATGACAAGTAGATATCTTGATTTGGCGTCTTTCTGAGTCTATCTAGCTGACGCCGCTCCCTAAGATTTGGGACGTTTGGCTCCGTACTTGGAGCGCCCTTGACGCCGATCTTTGACGCCTGCTGTGTCGAGGGTTCCTCGTATGATGTGATAACGAACGCCAGGTAAATCCTTAACCCGACCGCCTCGAATCATCACAACAGAGTGTTCTTGTAAATTATGCCCTATTCCTGGAATGTAGGCGGTTACTTCAAAACCAGAAGTGAGGCGAACCCGCGCAACTTTCCGTAACGCTGAATTCGGCTTCTTGGGTGTCGTTGTATACACCCGGGTGCAAACGCCCCGACGTTGAGGGCAACTCTTCAGTGCGGGAGATTTAGTTTTCTTCTTCGCTTTTTGGCGTTCACTTCGAATGAGCTGTTGAATAGTGGGCATAAACTGACAATTAAGATAGCGGGTTCTCTAACAAAAAACTATGAGTTTCCACAAGCTCTGATGGTACCAATTTTTTTGATGTCTTGTCAATTCGCAATTTTTTGTTCAGCCGCTGATGTCAGTCGGCGACATTTGAGGCGATCGAATGGCAAAAGAATTACCGCAGCCGCAATGCTGTGACGCATTGGGGTTCATAAAGCGAAATCCGCCGCCGATCAAATCTTCTGAATAATCAATGGTGAGGCCTTCAACGTAGTGCAGCGCCTTGGAGTTGACAACGACCTGAACGTCTCCGCAGTTATACACTGCATCCTCGGCGTTGATAGTCTGGTCAAATCCCATTTGATAAAACCAGTCAAAACAGCCGCCCGCTTGAATTCTCAACCGGAATAAAGCTTTTTGGGATTGTTGGTTGGCCTGTAGGCGCTTAATCTCGGTAACGGCTGCTGGACTGAGATGAATCATGGCGAGGGATATGAAGAATGCGCAACTCAGGGAGATGACTGTAATCTATTCCATCCTAAATCCTGATATTGCCGTTTTCCCAAGAAGTTCTGGTTTGATGCTTGAAAACCTTTCGGGGCGTCGCTTCTGACGACGCCCCGAAAGGTTTATGAAAAAGCTACAAACAACCTTATTAAGCAGGTGTAATGAGTATGGGGGCGATCAAATTTAATCGTCAAAAAACAAGCAAAGAAATGGATGATTGCTGATCAGCTATCCGTCCGCGCATAGTCATCTTGATAGCGAATGATGTCGTCTTCGCCCAAGTACTCGCCATTCTGAACTTCAATCAAAATTAGAGGGATGACGCCGGAGTTTTCTAGACGATGCACCGTGCAGGGGGGCACATAGGTGGATTGATTGGTGCTCAAGAGCACTTCCTTATCTCCACAGGTAACTTTGGCCGTGCCGGAGACAACAATCCAGTGTTCACTGCGATGATGGTGCATTTGCAAACTAAGCCGATGTCCAGGCTTCACCTCAATCCGCTTGATTTTGTAACCCCGTGCTTCTTCAAGCACTGTGAAGGAGCCCCATGGGCGCAGCTCGGTTGCAGCGACTCCCTTCATGCTTACAGAGGAGGGAACAGATAAAACGGCGGTTGGAACAATTTCTTGGGTTTTGGCCACGATGATATCTCCTTGCTAATTCACAGACCCCAAATTCAAAAACCTAAGCGTCATAGACTGTCTATTGCTTTTTTAGAGTTCCCGGAAAGACTAGTGAGTGAGCCCAAGCTTGGCCTTACTCTTGAGGTAAGAAGCTGCCCCTGGCGTTGGAGTCAACGTTCTAATTTATGTCAAGTCACATGGACTCAATGGGCCCTAGGATGAAGTCTAAGGTGCTTGGAACAATAGGTATGTTTCAAGACAACGTTTTTGAAATTGATTTAGTTCAGACCCGCAACCGCCCCAATGGAACAGGCGTTGGTCCTAAGCTTTAGCACCAGCCAAATATAACAATCATCTCTTAAGATGGGCCACCGTCACAAGCGATTAAGCGGCCTCAGACATCAACTCTTAAACTCTGGCTTTCAACCCTTCAACTTAGCTTTACGTATCCTGAGTATAAATACTTACCTAAAGAAGACGCCAATGCCGCTATGTACGCGAGCAGCGGTTTGCGGGTTTCGATTGAGTAGGCGTCCGCTCAAGTATAGGCTAGATGAACTGCCCCCATCTAAGTTAAGGGCGTCAACACTACCTAGACGGACCATGATTTGGGCCAATTCTGCAAGGGTTGGACCGCGTCCGCCGGGTTGATTGAAAACGGCTGCGAAAATCAATTCGCCATTCGTTGTTTTACCGATGGCGCTGCGGGGGGCGGCTTGGGCGGCGAAGGCGGTGCTGAAGCTTTCAGCTGATGTATTTAAGACAATATGCTGATTTTGCACAAGTACAGGCCCGCCGCCAACGATGTGAGGATAGGCGTCAAATTCACTGGGCAATGTTTGAGCGGTGAGTTGAAGAGAAGCGCCTGGGGAGAGGGCGGCGGCGGCTTCGCTGAAAGACCGGACGGCTAGGAGGTAGCCTTGGGAAGGCATGGCTACGGTAACGCTGCCAGAAGCGCCGGTCGGTTGTTGCCTGACCACCCGATTATTTTCCACAGCGACTAGAATTTCGTTGTCCTGAATGGATGTGTATGTCGAGCCCCAGGCGGGTGTATAGAGCCCGATGCCGGGCTCGATGTACCCAGTATTGATGGTTTTCACCGGAAACTGTTTGTCTTGATTCACGGTCAGGGATTGTTTCAGCGCCAAACGCCCGACTCGAATTTCCCCTGAATCATTCCAGGCGATCGCGCCGCGATCCAAAATCGGTCCAGCGATCCATCGATTATTCATCCGGACTGGGCTTAAGGGAAATCGATTATTTCGATTGAAAAAGCCCGCATTAATGGCGGCTGCGGCTTGCCACCGTTCAGCGGTGGCGATCAGCGGTGAAATGCCCACTGCTGTGGAGGGGTCTGACCATATGGGGCGGAGGATAAGCGATGATTGGCGCGGATCCACGATCAGCATGTAAACCGGAAAGCGATCTTTGTCGACAGAGACATAATGTTGCCGCCATCGTAGGCCTGGCGCCCAGAGGAGATTGCGCCCCACCAGATAGTCTTCTCGGATATCAATCACCAACCGATTGGGATAAGGCAAGGTTGAAACCCGAGGGCGGGCGGTTTGGCCGATGGTTCCCCGAATGACCGTTTGTCCCCCTTCAGGGGTTACTTGGAGTCCGGTGAGGAAGGTTCCTGGCTTAGCTTCAAAATTTTTGATGAGGCTAGCGTCGATAGAGGCGTCTAACGTTATCACAAACTCCCCCGGTTTTTCCGTGAGTCGCCAGGATGTCGGGCTTTCTACATCCACCACGATGCGATCTCCCCAAGTTTGTTCGCCCTGGCGCATCCCATGCACCTGTGTCGACGGTGTCGTGATGTGCAAAATATTATCTGTCGGCTGCACTTGCCAGCCATGCCGTTCGGCTAGATCCGTAATGTCTAGATATCGATTCTGCGCCGCTAGCCAACTGGGTAGCGCCAGGGGCTCTATGGTCGGTTCTGAAAACCACTGGACAGGCTGTTGCGTAACATCTTCAGTGTTTAATAGCTCCAATCCAAAAAACTCCATCAGGGCGTCGTCGGTCACTCCAATTCGATCCAATCGACGCTGCCAATCAATCGTCATAAGACGCCCGTTGAGGCGGATCTGGCGTCCTGTTTGCAGGATCTGTGAAGCAGGTACTGTTCGAGCAATCAGATTGCCTGCAGATTCTTTTTGAAAACGTTTTCCCAACCTTTCAAACGCTAAGGTTTGAAATTCGCCTAACGGTGACGCAGTTAACCAACCGGACAACAATATGCCGACCAAGGTAAACACCTTGACAGAAATTCTGCCAGGGGGTTTGAGCGTTAGACGTCGCACATCTGTCAAGCAGCGGAGATTAGGAGAGGGATGTGTCACTGTGATTTTCCCCAGGGTTCAATCGGGTTCAATCGAAACGTTCAAAAAATTCCAAGCGGTTTAGGGACTTATGCGGGTTGGGAGGTCAGGGATGTAAGCAGGTATTTCAAATTGGGCAGGCAAGTGTTCAGAAGACGATAGAGAAGTAATTCTCCTCAAATTAGGCTGACTACTTTAACTTAGGCTGACTACTTTTGACCTGCATTACGAAATAGGCGATGCAAACTGACTGACAGTATCGAGGCACATTGTCTTTTCTAGATGAGTTGGAATTAGCAGTTTTCGTCCAGACTCAATTGAATGAGGCGAGAAACCGTTGCTAATGGCTCATTTCGAGCTTCTGAATTCTGTATTCGTTACTTTGAGCGCCATCTCAGGGAAAATTTATCAACTTGATGCAGGGGCGATGCAACCCATTGCTTTATCCATTGAGGACAGTGGCTCAAAAACGGAGTTTTATTTTTGGACAGAGTCTAGAAGTTAGGCGTACTCTACTCAGCCTTCCCAGATTAAACTCTGACTACTCATCACGTTAGTATTGACTTGCATGTCTATTTGAAATTACTCAATTAAAAGTTACCCAAGTAAGAAACAGGAAATCCCTTATTGAGTCTGATTAGCATGCGGGGTAAGTCTGAAAAGATCGGTATGGAGAGGATTATGGGCAGTGGGATAAAGGATTGTTGATAAGGGGCGCTTTTTAGTTTGTAGCTCGAAGCTTCCGTCTCCAGGTTGCGGATTACCTATTGTAGGCTCAGGTTCGGTGGATCGGGCGTTGAATCGTAGACTACAGTTTTGGGTGGGTTACAGGCTGATATAATCTGCGATCCTGGCGGTAGTCATTATTGCCGCTCACCTTTCAGAAAGGAGTTGTCGTTCTGGATTATTCTAGCTTTGTGGGGATTCAGAGACTGATTCTCCAAACGTTTAGAGATAAAATGGGTCTGTCGAATTCGGACCTACTGTTGTTTGGGATTACTTGAAAATTCACAAGTAGTCGTCTATGAAAAATGCAGTTTACGCAGCCGCCTGGATGCCCCATCTAAATGCTGGGTAGGCGATTCTATGCGACGTAGGGATTTCCTGGACTTTAGGCATCTTTTAAAGTTTCTGAATGCTTTTGTTTTGAACATTTTCGCCGTTTTGAACGCTTTGCAGTTGAAAGTTAGACAGACACGACTCATTTTCGGCGCTTGCGTGCTGAGCAACTCATTCTTGTAGCTGTTTTTGAGTTGTTCCTGACAGGATTTGCAGAATTTTATATGATTTAAATCACTGTGATTTATCCTGCTCAATGCATTCAGGCGGTGAGTTTGAGTGGCGCTCTTTTGAGCGAAGTTATTTAGCAGACATCTTTGATCAATCTTCCTATGAGATATCAGCATATGAATCAGAATCGGTCAATCTACCCAGGTTTAACCCATGAATCAATGGGGCCTCGTTGGTTGGTGGAGGAGCGAGACGCCTGTGGCGTAGGGTTGATTGCTGATAAAAATGGACGGGCTAGTCACGACTTATTGGCTAAGGCGCTTCATGCATTGGCTTGTATGGAGCATCGGGGAGGATGCTGTGCTGATAGAGACTCTGGAGATGGTGCCGGTGTTATGACCGCCATTCCATGGACATTGCTGCAGCAGTGGGCCTCTGAGCAAAATCTGCCTGAACTGACGCCGGAGAAAACTGGGGTGGGTATGGTGTTCTTACCTCAAAATCAGACGGCTGCCGCCAGGGTCCGCAAGCAGTTTGAACACGTCTTGGAGGATGCCGGATTAACGTTGCTCGGCTGGCGTGCGGTTCCGGTCAATCCAGATGTATTGGGGGTTCAAGCTAAACAAAATCAGCCTCAGATTGAGCAGGTTTTGGTTCAGTCTGCAAATGTTCATGGAGATGAATTGGAGCGCCAGCTTTACTGGGTGCGACGGCGGATTAGACAGGCGCTGAGCGCACAGCTTGAAATCCAAGCCGACCTGGCGCCTGAGGTTGCTGAAGGCTTGCAGGAATATTATGTTTGCTCTTTTTCCTGTCGCACCATTGTGTATAAAGGCATGGTGCGGTCAGCTGTCTTAAAAGCGTTTTATTTGGATTTACAAGCGCCTGATTATGTGAGCGCATTCGCTGTTTATCATCGCCGTTTTAGTACAAATACTCTGCCCAAGTGGCCACTGGCTCACCCGATGCGGCTAATCGGGCACAACGGTGAAATTAATACCCTGGTGGGTAATATCAATTGGATGACGGCTCGGGAGTCCGATCTCGCTCATCCCCTCTGGGGCGATCGCTTACAGGACCTTAGACCTTTCGTTGATTCTGATCACAGCGACTCCACCAATTTGGATAGCGTGATGGAGCTGATGGTGCGCTCTGGCCGCAGCCTGGTGGAAGCTCTGATGATCATGATTCCGGAGGCGTATCGGAATCAGCCTGATTTAACTGAGCATCCAGAGATCGTTGATTTTTACGAATACTACAGCGGTCTGCAGGAAGCCTGGGATGGCCCAGCTTTAGTTGTCTTCAGCGATGGCAAGCAAGTGGGCGCCGCTCTGGATCGCAATGGCCTGCGGCCAGCTCGTTATCTCATTACCCAGGACGGCTACCTGATCGTTTCTTCTGAGGCGGGGGTGGTTGATCTATCGCCTGAAACTATCCTGGAGAAAGGACGGTTGGGGCCGGGCCAGATGATCTCGGTAGACCTTGACAGCCATGAGATCTTGAAGAATTGGACGATTAAGCAACGGGTCGCTGCGACTCAGCCCTATGGTGAATGGTTGCGCCAACAGCGGCGTGAAATTCATCTCCAACCATTCAATGACGCCTATCGTTTGGATGCGGTTTCCTTGTTGAGACAGCAGACAGCGTTCGGCTATACGGCGGAAGACCTGGATATGATTATTCAGGATATGGCGGCCCAAGGCAAAGAACCCACCTACTGTATGGGGGATGATACGCCTTTAGCTATCTTGTCTGATAAACCCCATCTCCTCTACAACTACTTCAAGCAGCGCTTCGCCCAAGTTACCAATCCTGCGATCGATCCCTTACGGGAGCGCTTGGTCATGTCGCTGGTCACTCAGCTAGGGGGGCGGGGGAATTTGCTGAAGGAGCGGCCAGAATTCGCCCACCAGCTAAAGCTGTCTTCTCCGTTGGTGAATGATCAAGAGTTGGCGCTGATTCGTCAGTCGGACTTAGACACTGCGTCTCTATCGACCCTCTACTCAGTCAGTTGGAGGCCTGAAGGCCTGGAAAAAGCTGTGGACATCCTCTGCCAGCAGGCGACAGCGGCGGTGGAAGCGGGTAAGCGTATTCTGATTTTGAGCGATCGCATTGACGCTGCTGGCGCAGATGCTTGTCTCAGCGCCGAGTGGATCTATATTCCCCCCTTGCTGGCCATTGGCGCCGTACACCATCATTTGATCCGCAAGGGATTGCGGATGCGGGCGTCTCTTCTGATAGACACCGCTCAATGCTGGAGCACCCATCATTTTGCCTGTTTAATCGGCTATGGGGCCAGCGCGATTTGTCCCTATTTAGCCTTAGAAAGCGTTCGTCACTGGTGGGCGGATTCAAAAACTCAAAAGCTGATGGAAACTGGCAAACTGCCAGCGTTGACCTTAAATGAAGCCCAAACCAATTATCGGAAGGCGGTGAATGCGGGGTTACTGAAAATTCTGTCCAAGATGGGGATTTCTTTGATTTCCAGCTATCAGGGCGCGCAAATCTTCGAGGCTATCGGTATTGGCTCTGACTTGCTCACCAAAGCGTTCAAAGGCGCCCCCTCCCGCTTAGGCGGCTTAACCTTTCCCGAGCTGGCTCAGGAAATTGGCGCGTTCCACCAAAAAGCATTCCCGGAGCTTAACCGCAAACGGTTGGAGAATATGGGCTTCATCCAGGCGCGACCCAAGGGTGAATACCACATGAATAATCCGGCCATGACTAAGCTGCTGCATAAAGCCCTGGAGGACAAGCACTACGATCACTACGAACTGTATCAAGCTCAGTTGAAAAATCGACCGCTAACGGCGCTGCGAGATCTGCTGGATTTCAAGGGCGATCGCGCCTCCATTCCGCTGGAGGAGGTGGAATCCGTCGAGGCGATTATGCAGCGCTTCTGCACCGGCGGCATGTCCCTCGGGGCGCTATCGCGGGAAGCCCATGAAACCCTGGCGATCGCCATGAACCGGATTGGCGGCAAATCAAACTCTGGGGAAGGGGGGGAAGACCCCACCCGCTTTATCGTCCTTAACGATGTGGATGACAATGGCCGCAGCCCCCTCTTTCCCCATTTGAAGGGGCTGCGTAACGGCGATACCGCCAGCTCCGCCATCAAGCAGGTGGCCTCGGGGCGGTTTGGCGTCACCCCTGAGTACCTGATGAACGCCCAGCAGATTGAAATTAAGCTGGCTCAAGGGGCTAAGCCGGGTGAAGGCGGTCAACTCCCCGGTAAGAAAGTCAGTCCTTATATCGCCATGTTGAGGCGGTCTAAGCCTGGGGTTCCTCTGATTTCTCCGCCGCCTCACCACGATATTTATTCGATTGAAGACTTAGCTCAACTGATCTTTGATTTGCACCAGATTAATCCTGATGCTCGGGTATCGGTGAAGCTGGTGTCGGAGATTGGCATTGGCACAATTGCCGCTGGGGTAGCAAAAGCCAATGCGGATGTGATTCAAATTTCTGGTCACGATGGCGGGACGGGCGCTTCCCCCCTCAGCTCCATTAAGCATGCGGGGGTGCCCTGGGAACTGGGATTGACGGAAGTCCACCAGGTGCTGATGGTGAATGACTTGCGAGATCGCGTGGTGCTGCGGGTCGATGGCGGTCTGAAGACGGGTTGGGATGTGGTGATGGGGGCCCTCATGGGGGCTGAAGAATTTGGCTTTGGCTCCATCGCCATGATTGCGGAAGGCTGCATCATGGCTCGGGTCTGCCACACCAATAACTGTCCGGTGGGGGTCGCCACCCAGAAGGAAGAACTGCGGAAGCGGTTTACCGGCATTCCTGAGCATGTGGTCAATTTCTTCTACTTCATTGCGGAGGAGGTGCGATCGCTATTGGCGAAACTGGGCTATCGCTCTTTGACAGAAATCGTTGGCCGCGCTGATCTGCTTCAGCCTCGGGAAACTGTCAATCTGACTAAGGCGTCGTCCCTGAATCTGTCGGCCCTCACCACCCTGCCTGACACCCGGGAAGACCGCCATTGGTTGACCCACGAAGATGTGCATAGCAATGGACCGGTGTTAGATGACGACATTCTGAGTAGGCCCGCTATCCAAGCCGCCATTGAACAGCAAAAGAGCGCCGCCCTAGACGTTGACATTGTCAATACCGACCGCACGGTAGGAGCGCGGATTGCGGGAGCGATCGCTAAAAAGTATGGTAATGCTGGCTTTGAAGGGCAACTAAACCTCAATTTCCAGGGCAGTGCGGGGCAAAGCTTTGGCGCGTTTAACTTGCCCGGTATGACGCTGACTTTGGAGGGTGAATCCAACGACTATGTCGGTAAAGGCATGCATGGCGGGGAGTTAATCATCAAACCTCCGGCCAATGCGGCCTACGATCCCGCCCAGAATGTGATCATCGGCAATACTTGTCTATATGGCGCAACGGGCGGCGTCCTGTACGCCTCTGGACAGGCGGGGGAACGGTTCGCCGTCCGTAACTCCAAGGGCCAAGCGGTGATTGAAGGCGCGGGCGATCATTGCTGTGAATATATGACGGGTGGTGTCGTGGTGGTCTTAGGTCGGGCCGGACGCAATGTGGGCGCCGGGATGACCGGTGGGCTGGCCTACTTCCTGGATGAAGATGGTTTGTTTCCCAATAAGGTCAATCGAGAGATTGTGAATCTTCAGCGGGTATTGACGCCCGCTGGAGAGCAGCAACTGAAGGGGTTGATTGAAGCCCACGCCCAACGTACGGGCAGTCAGAAGGCGGCGCGAATTCTGGCCAATTGGTCTGAGTTTCTGCCCCAGTTTTGGCAAGTGGTTCCGCCCTCGGAAGCAGAGACGCCTGAAGCGAATTCGGAAATGGTTGAGGAGAAGGTGCTGAGTTCAGTCCAGTAGAGTCTGAAAAACCATTGCTATTCCTAGCGATTTGGGAGAATAATCTCACAGTTGCTAGAGTGACGAAAAAGTGACGTACCCCTGTAGGGGCGAAGCATTTGGCTGTTAGTTTCCAAATCCATCTGTCGATTTTTTTCCCAAATGCTTCGCCCCTACCGATCCTCGACAAGACTGTTCAACTACTATCCGATTATTGGGCCATTGGCCATTCTTGAGCTGTATATTCCTTAGTCCATGGCCTGTCTTCGCAAGTTGACCTTCAAAAAGTTTCTCTTGAAACAAATTAGCCCTAAGGCAGGGTCGTCTCGAAAGCTCTGTGGAAAAAACTTTGTCTGACTGAAAAGCCTGAAGAGGTTATCTTTAGGTCATCAGCTCTTGGCAATAGGCGATCGTATGAACTTTTCGATACTCGCGACGATTATCGGAGCAGCACTCAAAGAGCTGGAGACGTTCAAGCGAGTTAAGGTCGCTTTCGCCTTTGCCGGGCTGCACACCTTAGACGAAATAGCCGAAGACTACTTTCATCCCTTCTTCGCCAGCATTATCCCTATCCGAGTGGGTTTCCTGTCTGCTGGCGCAGTGCGGCAACTCCTGGCCAATCCCAATGAAGACTTTCCCCTCGACTATCACCCAGACGCCTATGACCAGATCCAAAGCCTGACTTCTGGGCAGCCCTATTTGGTGCAGCTCATCGGGTTCCAACTGGTCCGTCGATACAATACCCAAGTTTTTGAGCAAGGGCGACCTCGCGATCCGGTCTTTACGGTTGAGGATGTACAAGCCGTTATCCAAAACCCCGAATTTTTCACCAAGGGTCGTTACTATTTCAGCGGTGTCTGGAAGCAGGCAAGTCAGGATACGCCTTACCAACAGACCATTTTGCAAGCCTTGGCGCCCCATCCAGAAGGGATCAGCTTGAGTATGCTAGTCGAGACCACGGGTTTGGCGGAAGAGCCCGTACAAGCAGCCCTCAAAACCTTGAGGCGTCATGATGTGGCGTATGAAACTCAGGCAGGTTGGACCATTATTGTTGAACTCTTTCGTCGCTGGGTTCTGGAGCACACTTGATGTGTAATACAGAAATTACCCCTCTTGGGTACTGTATTAAGCCTGTCAGCAAAGTTAGGGTAGAACCATCAAACGGACGTCATCTCAACCCCAAGACGAGAACTGCCTATACGACGTTTTAGATGACCACATTGGAGCCTCTTCAGGGCGCCTCTGCCACTAGCGGGTAAAACCTGTCTTTTTGCCTCAGGATGCGTCTTCGCACTCACTTGCCCTCAGAGTAACGGCTGGGGGCTTTTTTCATTTGTCGAAACTGGCTATCATCGGATACCCGAAATAGACGAGCAATCAGACAGTTCGTCTGTCCGCGATGATGATAAAGGAATAGGGTGAGCAAGGGGGTAAGTAGGCAGCATCCCAAAAGGCCAGCTGCGATCGCAGACACATTTCCCCCTGCATATTGGTTCGCCAGTCGCGTCAAATCATGGAGGATTCCCCCTTTCCCCTGCAGATAGTCTACCCGGGCTTGCCAATCGAAAATTAGCCGATAAGCGAACCGAATATCATACGCCAGCGTGAAAAAAGCCAACATTCCATAAAGAGGACGTTCTATGGGGTAATAACAAGACTCGCCGCTCAAGGCTCGATAGAGAAAAATTCCTGCGAACAGCAACTCAAAGCCATGGCCCATCATGGTTATGATGGATGCGTGGATTGGCGTCAAGATAAGCAAGCTGTATAGAACAATTCCGCCAAGCAAATACCTCAGCGTTAGATAATTGTTTCGATATCGGTAGTAGACATATCCAAACCCCATATAAATCGCCCCAATCAAACCCCATAGGCGGCCAAAGTGACTGGTGACGCCTCCCCCATGGATAAAATCAAAGGCAGGGATAGCTGGGTAACCCAATAGCCAACCGCATGCGGCGTGGCCTAATTCATGCACCAGCGTGATCAAGGGGTGAAAAATAAACGTGAGGCGCCCCGACGCGAGGAGCAGCATCGCCAAGACCCAGCCAATCGCCAAGGACCGCCATCCGGCTTGGGGGATACCCAACGCGCCCTGTGAGGCGAATTGATCTGGGATCATTTGATTAGTGGATCGAATAGGTTTTCCGGCGATCGCAGCTTCTTTTGAAATCGGTGGACGCCTTCGCGGAATCTCAGTCCCATGACTCTGCTGCTCCACCATTTTATTAGCTGTCTGATGAGAAGATAGTTGATCAGACAATGAGGGAATTGACCTGAGCTGAAAACACTCTTTCCAGGTAGAGTGTTTGTCCCCCCGACGTCGACCGACAACATGAATCTGACTCAGGGAATTGACCTTCAACCGGGTGAACTCCTGCTGCACAAAAGTTACCGCTGAATTTCGATCAGGAACTTGCATCGCCTCCAATAAGAGGTGCAAATCACCTGCTTGGCGCTGAACCTGGACGGTTATGCCTCGCCGTTGTAACGATCGGTTCAGCCAAACTGCGATCGCATCGGCTTCTCCACCTTGGGCTCGCTCCAGCAGGGACCGTTCACCCATAAACCTTCCCTCATATGATTGGATTAACTTATCTCAAGGAGGATGCAAGATTTCTTGAGCTAATGTCCATTGATCCTTAAAATGGGACAATCTCCCCGAACCGCTCCAAAACTCAATGTATCTAGGAGGAAGTATGCCCAGTCGTCCGATTATTCTCGGCATTGTCGGAGATAGCGCTGCCGGCAAAACTACCCTTACCCGTGGTATCTCTCAGGTTCTCGGGGAGGATGAAGTCACCGTCATCTGCACGGATGATTATCATCGCTACGATCGTCAGCAAAGAGCAGAATTCGGCATCTCAGCGCTGCATCCTGACTGCAACTATCTCGATATTATTCAGCAGCATCTGGGTCTATTGCAGACTGGCCAGCCGATTCTCAAACCCATTTATAACCACAAAACGGGATGCTTCGACGCTCCCGAATATATTCAGCCTCGGAAGTTTGTCATCGTCGAAGGGTTGTTGGGATATTCAACCCGAGCGGCCCGCGATAGCTATGATGTGAAAGTGTACTTGGCTCCGCCAGAATCCTTACGGTCTAACTGGAAGGTCAAGAGAGATGTCCGTAAACGGGGGTATACCGAGGAGCAAGTTCTCGATCAGCTCCGCAAACGGGAACCGGATTCTGAGCAATTTATCCGACCCCAGCGTCAGTGGGCGGATGTCGTTGTCTCTTTTTATCCGCCAGAAGGAGACGTCAGTCATAACGATCTGCTTTTGAACGCCCGACTGATTTTGAGGCCCACTATTCCCCATCCAGATTTAACCAACATCTTGGACGCCAATGGTAGCCATTTGGGAGACGCCATTCGTTTAGGCTTGGATCGAGATATGGGTAAACCGGTGGATGTGTTGGAGATTGAAGGGCACGCTACGGCTAAACAAGTTCAGGAACTGGAACACATTCTTTGCAATGAAGTCCCCCACCTTGGTCAATTCTGCAGTCTGACCGGTAATGAGAATATTGGCAAGGTAACCGGCACCACTGGAGAGACGCTACGAAGTTATCCGCTAGCGCTCACTCAGCTCATGATTACTTATCACATGCTGAAGGCTGCGAACGTCGCCGCTAATCTTCAGCTTGCTTGAGAAATAATTGCTTTTGCCTAATTACCTATTCTTTCTATCCAGATTGCCTCCTGCTTCTAACGGTCTTTTAACGGGACGTCAGGTTACATTCATTTCCTAGCGAATCTTCGGATCAAAGGCGTCGCGAAGTCCATCGCCAACATAATTAATACTCAAGACCGTTAGAAAAATCATTAACCCTGGGAATAAAGCCATATGGGGCGCGGTTTCCAAATAATTTTGAGCATCGTAAAGCATCCTCCCCCAAGTGGGGACATCCGGTGGAAACCCTAATCCCAGGAAACTGAGGGTGGATTCGGTGATAATGGCGTAGCCGACGGCGAGGGTTGCTGCAACGATCACTGGGCCAATGACATTTGGCAAGATGTGAAACCAAATAAGTCGACGCGGTCTCGCCCCTAAGGCTTTAGCCGCCGCTACGAAATTTCGCTCTTTCATGGTCAGAAAACCAGCTCGCACTAAGCGGGCCACTGACATCCAATTGAGCCCGCCAATCACCATGACCACCAGGAAAAATATCCCCAGTTCGGGTCCTGCGATCGCCCGCGCTTGATTGCCAAATAAATAGATCACCAATAGTGCTAACGGTAGTTGCGGTAGGGAAAGGAATAGATCCGTCAGCCGCATCAATCCGCCATCCAACAAACCGCCATAGAACCCCGCCATGGCTCCGATCACAACCCCCACAGTAGTCGCCGTCGCCATGGCCATTACCCCGACAGCGAGTGAAATTCTACCCCCCGATAGGATGCGCGCTAGCTGATCCTGCCCCAGATCGTTTGCGCCAAATGGATGCTCCCAACTCGGCGGGGCCACTGCTTGGGAAAAATCAATCTGGTTGGCGGGGGTTGTGTATACGAGCGGCCCCAAAAGCACCGCCAGGATGATAGTCAGCAGGATGATAGCGCCTAAAACTGCGGTGCGATCGCGCCGAAATCGTCTCCAAGCTTCCGACCAGGACCGACCTTGAGTTGCTTCAGCTTGGGTAGAGGTAGGGACAAGAGACAGTTTTTCCCTAATTCCCATATCTCACCCTCGGATCAAGCAGTCCATATAGAAGATCAGCAATCAGATTAAAGATCACCACTAAAATTGCATAGATAAATGAAATCGCCATCACTACCGGCGTATCGCTACGGTAAATGGAGTCTAGCAACAGCGCGCCGATGCCAGGCACCCGAAAAACATGCTCGGTCACTAGAGACCCCGTAAATACAGTGGGGATATCAAGGGCGACCAGGGTAACCACCGGAATCAGGGCGTTTCGCAAAATGTGGATATTGATCACTCGCCAGCTTCGTAACCCTTTGGCGTGGGCGGTCTGTACATAGCCCTGGTTTAATTCTTCTAAAATCGAGGTTCTAACAAATCGCATCAGTACGGCTGCTTGAAACAGTCCTAGCACACAAATTGGCATCAGGGATTGCTTGATCTGAGCGATAAAACTTTCCCAATCTGTGACTTCGAGCGTGCTGTTATAGATGAAGGGCAGCCATCTCAACTTAACGCTGAAAATGATGATGAACAGTAGCCCGGTAAAAAAGGTCGGTAAAGAATATCCAATAAAGGCGAAGGTGGTGGCGATCCGATCAAAGATGGTATGGCGTTTTAGGGCGGAGATGACGCCGAGGGGAAAGGCGATGGCGACACTGAGGAGGTAAGCCGCCCCAATCACCCATAAAGTTGCGGGTAATCGTTGCAGAATTAGCTGATTGACGGGGCTACGGCTCGTGAAGGAATACCCCATGTTCCCTTGGATAAAGGCGCTAGCCCATTTGAAGTAGCGGATATAAATGGGCTGATCCAAACCCAAGGAGCGTCGAAGGTTTTCCCGAACTTCAGCCGTGATGGCGGGATTGCTGGCAAATTCTCCCAATGGATTGCCTGGGGCGATGGCGAGCACCCCAAAAATCACTATGCTGATGGCGAGCAGCGTCGGAATAGAGGTCAGCAGGCGACGGATGAAGTAGCGGAACATGAAGTCTGGTTTGAAGGCGCGCTCAACTCTACAAATGCGATCGCTTACTCTCCATAGGGCGGTTCACAAGCAGCATTGTAGTAAAACTCGATGATAAACAAATCGCCGGGAGCTTGGGGCTTATATTCAGTTGCAATTCCATTTCCCAAACAGAGTTCAGCCTTGATCGGATCTTCGGTTGCATCTAAATTAATCGGCTGCATAATTGGAGGCTGATACCCAAAGATATAATCAAAGAATTTTTCTGGATGGTAGGCAAAGTCTCCCTTCGGTTCCAGTTCAATACGCTGAGCCCGGTTATTGATGTAGGTCACCCGCAGCTCCCCTGCTTCGGGGAAATCTGGGAAAATGCGTCGAATGTTGTCGGTGGGATAGTTTAAGGTGTAAACGATATCCTCTTGAGGCTCCAGCGGCTGACCAAAATGACTCGCCAGAATTTGAGGAGACTGATCTAAAACTAAGCGTCCTGCATTCACAGGCGATGTGAATATTCTGGATAATGTCAAGCCAATACTCAGAGCTGTCAGCATACCGACAAATTTCTTCGACATTGAGTACTCTCCTAACGCCATTGCTTCTGCGATAGCCTACTTATCCTTAGTCGCTTCGGGGAAATACATCCGCCTTAGGCGATGGGGCTATATCATCAAGAACCCTCAACACCGTTTCATAGTCTACTATGCTCTGAAGCGAATCCAATCAGATCCCATGAGTTTTGACGCTCTCTACAGGAAAAATTGATAGTAAACAAATCAAATGATTAGGAATCATTGACTATCAACGTAACCCGGGAAAACAGTCATAGGAATCATAGAGATAGATACATCAGTCAGGCGGCAGAATCCAGAACCAGATGCCGCTGACTTGCGCCTCATTTATCTGATCTCCTTTCCTGCCATTAAGGTCTTTTCCAAGTTGCAATATTCCAGGTGTGCAGATCCCAAGGGGTGGGATCAACGCCCACCAATTGATTGCTGACGGCGTCTGCATCTGCTCGATGTACTAGGGGCAAGACAATTGCGTCTTTCACCAGCAAGTCATTCATTTGAATGAACAACTGTCGCCGCTTCTGCGGATCAAGCTCTATTGTGGATTGCCGCCAGAGATCGTCATAATCAGGATTGCAATAGCGGGAATAGTTTTCCTTTGACCAATTATTCGCCTTTTGAGTAATTTCGTCGCAGGTGTAATTTTTCATGTAAGACCCCGGATCCGGATTGCTGTTGCCAGTGGTAAACATTTGTAGGTCTGCATAGAAATGTTCTACGGTTTCGGTGCTAGCCGGATCACTGGAAAAATAGATGGTGGCGTCAATACTTTTGAGTTCCACGTCAACCCCGATAGACTCCAGGGATTGCTTGATCACCTCTTGTGTTTTCTGTCGCAATGAGTTGACTGATGTTTGAAACAGCACCTTCATTTCTACGCCGTTTTTGTCTCTGACGCCGTCATCATTGCTGTCTTGCCAACCCGCTGCGTCCAGTAATGCCGCCGCTTTTTCCAAATCAAAATCATAGCGGGTATTCGATGAATGATAAGGCGCAGGCGCTACGAGGAAGTTAGCGGTCGCCTTACCAGTCGGACCGTACAGCTGAGTTGCAATGGCGTCGCGATCGATCGCCAAGTTAAAAGCCTGACGCACTTGGGGATCGGTAAAGAAAGGGTGAGGAAAATCAACGCTAGAGCGTTCTCCGTCCTGAGTTGTTTGATTGGGATCTGTAAAATTAAAAAGAACTCTTTCCACCAAGGCCCCGAAACTTGCCACCACTTGCCCTTGCCCCGCCGCTTCCAATTGTTTAAGAACGGGCGCCTCGACTTGGATGTTGTAGGCAAAGTCGGCGTCACCAGTTTGAAGGACTGCCCTGGCCGCAGAGGTGGCGTCCCCACCGCCCTTCAATTCAATCCGCTGAAAGAAAATCGAGTCAATCGATCGGTAATTGGGATTGGGTTCATAGACGACGGTATCCCCTGGCTTAAATTCTTTTACCTGAAAGGGACCGGTTCCCACAGGCTTCAGATTGGCTGGGGCTTCGCGGGCATTGGCTCCGTTGTAGGCCTCAAACATATGCTTAGGTAAGATCATCCCTTCTATTCCCATAAACATCAGGAACCAGGATGGATTAACCGTCTTAAAGTTGATTTTGACGGTGTAATCGTCAATGGCCTCTACACTTTCAATCAGCTCATAGGTTCCGGTGGTAATGGCGCCGGCTTCTGGGTTAGCAATAAATTCATAGGTAAACACCACATCTGCTGCTGTGAAAGGGGTTCCATCCGACCACCTGACGTTCTGTTTAAGCCGCCAAGTCACCGATTTGCCATCTTCAGCCACACCGCCATTTTCTAGCGTGGGTTCTTCTGCCGCTAGGAAGAGTATCATATTCCCCGATTTATCGAAGCTAGCTAAGGGTTCTAGGGTAATTCGGCTGGCTTCTGCATCTTTGAACCCTGTGGAAAGGTGAGGATTCAAAATGGTGGGGGCTTGCCAATACAAAAGGCGCAACGCGCCTTGGTTGGACTTGTCGGTTGCAGAGGATCCGTTGTTAGAGGCGGTTTGACGACCGGAGCCGCCACATGCGGCTAAGAGAAAAAGGCAGAGAGCTGGAGCAGCGAATCGTCGAAGCATGATCAGAATTGGCGACTGGGGACTAAGGGGTGGGTTTAAGTTAAGGCTATCAGCTTAAACTGGGCAATTATTTTTAAGTCATGAATATCGGCTATGGTATGTCATTTAAGCCGAGGAAGTTCGGTCATGAAGGAATCAGACGCCAGTAGTCAGTACGCGCTGAAATCTGTTTCCTGACTCCTGTATTCTCCCTGGTGTAGGATACAGCTTCCTACAGGCATTGATCATGGGCATTGATCAGGGGCTCTCAGTTCGTCGCCAATTTTTGATATCCCAGGTGCTAGCGTCCCAAGGGGTTGGATTGGCGCCTGCAAGAGAGTTGATCATGGCGTTTGCGATCGCCCGGTGCACTATGGGAATTACAGCGACATCCTGAGCTAACTGCTCATCCATCTGTTGAAATAATTGGGCTCGTTTTTGGCTGTCCAGTTCTTGGGAGGCGGTTTCCCACAAGCGATCGTATTCAGGATTGCAATAGCGGGCGTTGTTGGGCTTTTGCCAGTTATTCGACAGAGCGGCAATTTCGCCGCAAGTCCACCAATGCATATAGGTCGCTGGATCGGGACTTTCGTTTCCGGTGTTATAGGCCTGCAGATCAGCGTAGAAGTGATTGATGCTTTGAGTTTGCTGAGGATTGGAGGAGAAGAAATCATCCCCTCTCACCCGTTTTATCTCTACAGCGACGCCAATGGCTCCCAGACTGTCCCGCACCATTTCCTGAGTCCGTTGTCGAACCGGATTGACCGACGTTTGAAAAAGCATTTGCATTTCAACCCCCCCTTTGTCTCGAACGCTATTATTGTTGGTGTCTCTCCAACCCGCGTTCTCTAATAGCGCGGCCGCTTTCTCTAGATTGTATTCATAGGCGATGTTCTGGGAGGTGTAAATGGCGGGGGCCACTAGCAGTTGGGCGGTGGGACGGCCGGTAAATCCGTAGAGGTCTTGGGCGATCGCATCCCGATCAATCGCCAGATTCATGGCTTGCCGGACAGTGCGATCGCTCAGGAAAGGATGGGGAAACTCCAAGCTAGACCGCTCACCCTCCTCCGTCGCCTTGTTGGGATCCGTCGGATTGAGCATAATCCGTTCAACAAAAGAACCAAAGGTGGTGAGAATCTTGCCCTGGCCAGCGGTTTCCAATTCCTTCAACGTAGACGCCTCCACCTGAAGATTATGGGCAAAGTCAGCTTCACCTGTTTTGAGTACAGACCGGGCCGCCGCATAGGGAGCAATGCCGCTCCAAAGCTCCACGCGTTTAAAGGCTGGGGCTGTGTCCCAGTATTGGTCATTCGGCCCAAACACCACCTTCCCGGACGTAAACTCAATGACTTTGTAGGGCCCCACGCCGATCGGTTGGATATTGGCTGGGGCGCTGCGGGCATTGGCTCCGTTGAATTCTTCAAAAATATGACGCGGTAAGATGAGGCCGCTTTGCCCCGTAAACGGGATTGACCAGGCCGGATTGACCCGCTTGAAGGTGATTTTTACCGTGTGATCATCAACCGTCTCTACCGTCTCAATCGCCTCATAGTTCTGGGCAGTAGCCGCCGCCACCACGGGGTTATTAATGAATTCATAGGTAAACACCACATCTGCAGCGGTGAAAGGTTTCCCATCTGACCATTGCACATCCTGGCGTAGCCGCCATGTTACAGAACGCCCATCCGCCGCGACTCCGCCATTGGCTACGGTAGGAATGTCAGCGGCAAGAAATGGGATAAGCACGCCGTCTTGGTCGTAGCTTGCTAATGGTTCATAGACAATTCGAGCAGCCTCAAAGTCTTGATATCCCGTGGCTAAATGAGGATTTAAGGTTACCGGGCGTCGACTGTACAGCAACCGTAACATCGATAAATCCTGATCTGGGTTTGAGCCTTCAGGAATTTCAGCAGTCGATACTTGATCGGATTGCTGAGGGCGGGGGAAAAAACGGCAACCAGCCCCCCAAAGGCCGATTAAGGATGCACTGACCAGAGCTAAGATGAGATGGCGACTCCGCATGGGTTGCGATTATTCCCTTAACTGACTGCTGCGTTAACTCTTAGGGAGTGTAATACATTTAACCAAAGGCTCCCGCTTATAGCCAAAAGCTCCAGCTGAGTGATTAGAGTGACAAATTGTCGGCGTTCAGGGGAGTGGCGCTTCATCTCTCAGATGGAAACCTTGAAAGAAATTTAAAATGCAAGGCTCCTAATAAAAATCCCCGGCCATGGCCAGGGATTATCAGAATACCGATTGACTTCACTGTAAAAGGGATCTTAGCAACCTGTTCGGTTTCCTCAGAATCCTCTTCAGCGTCATCTAGAGCCGTCGCCGCTTACGCAACGGGTTCTTCCTCAGAAACCGCTGGGCTCTCTGAGCTGGCTTCTGGAACTGCGGGCGCCTCCTCAGCGGCAGGTTCTTCAGCCATAGCCTTTGGCTCCTGCTTGTCGGCTTCTGGAACCGCAGGCGCTTCCTCCGCAGCAGGTTCTTCAGCTGCAGCCTCTGGACTTTCTTCAACTGTTGCTTGGGCTGCTGGCGTTTCTGAAACGGCAGATTCTTCAGCCGGAGTCGAACTCTCTTCGACTGTTTCTGGAGCTGCTGGAGTTTCCGCGGCAGTCTCTTTTGCGGCGACCTCTGGACTTTCTTCGACTGTTTCTGGAGATGCCGACGTTTCTGCAACAGCAGGTTCTGCAGCGACGACTTCTGGGCTGTCTTCAACTGTTACCGGAGACTCGGACGTAACTGGCTCAGCCTCAGCCTCATGGGTTTCTTCAACGACTTCTTCAGGGGCGGGCGGCTTAGGTTTGCCGGGTCTAGGTCCACGAACTAAAGCTGGGTTAACCGGTGGCGCCGATCGTTTATCCCGTTTATCTTTACCCTTCCCTTTTCCTTTTCCTTTCCCACGACCCTTCGGCTCTGGGGAGCCCTTGTCTCGGTCAGATTTCTTGATAGGACGCTCGGCCATGGCTCAATATTTCTTAACGCTTAGCCGTATCCTAACTCGAAATGGTCTCCATCTATGGTTCCATGATGAAGTTGGATCCAACGAACGGCGTAGTCGCCATTGCAGAGGCTCCATTCGTTAAGGTTGAGGGGGCGAGACGAACGGTAGGGGGGTATGAAGAATGGATATTCTTGACCGCATCCAGCAAGACTATCAACGTTTCCCATCGGATCAAAGCTACGATCTCTATGCCGAGGAGGTCTATTTTGAAGACCCCCTAAATCGTTTTCATGGCGTTGAACGCTACCGCAAGATGATCAGGTTTATAGAGAAGTGGTTTATTGCTCCCCATTTAGACCTGCATAGCATTGAACGAACCGAAAGTCCCTCCAGAGCAGGTTCACCGGATCAGATTATTACCCGCTGGACTTTGAGTTGGACGGCGCCGTTTCTTTGGAAGCCGCGTATGGTGATTAAGGGTTGGAGCGAACTCCAACTGAATGATGACAACCTGATTATTTCCCATATTGATTACTGGGAATGTTCTCGGCTGGATGTGGTCAAGCAGTTGTTTTTTCGGATCGATTAAGCCGCAGCAAAGCGAATTTTGAGGTAATCGTCCTCCATCTTGGCCCCTGCGGGCTTCATGGTCGCCAAAGCTTGAGGTAGAACTAAATTGCGTCGGTGATTGCCAATACGAATGTTGAGTTCGTCAGCTGTTTTACTGAGTTCAATTTGGTCCTTGGGAATGCCAGGTAAGTAAACTTCCAGGCTGTAGCTCTCCTGCTCCTGTACAACCCGCAATGTAGTTTCTTTGTAATAAACCTGAGTTGGGTCTTCTTCCCCGTAGAGGGTCTCTTTCAAGCGCTCTAATGCCGCAAGCCCACACATTTCTTCGGAGTAGAGGGGCACTTCTTTGACAGGAAGCGGCCGGAAGTTCTCATGAATTTCATGTTTATACTTCTGCTGACTTTCTTTCCAGCGTTGGAAAAAGGGATCTGTTACTGATTCAGGAATGATGCGGTTAGCAACGACCAAATCTGTGCCGACATTGTAGAGGCTCAAGTAGGCATGGGCTCGCAGCGATTCTTTAATCACCATCTTTTCTGGGTTGGTCACTAATCGCACAGAGGTCGTCATTGCATCAGTCAGGACCTTTTCTAGCGCTTCCAATTGTTCATAGAATTCGTAGGGGGCGTCCATCACTTCCTGGGTTGGCAAAGAGAACCCCGCTACAGGACGAAAGATCGGCTCGACGATTGGGCGCAGCGCAGCGGACACCGCCTGGAACGGCTTATATAGTCGGCGCATATACCAACCCGCCACCTCAGGCAGACTTAAGAGCCGAAGGGCAGTCCCCGTTGGGGCCGAATCAATAATCAGCACATCGAATTCTCCTTCGTCATAGTGTCGCTTCATGCGTACCAGACTGAAGATTTCATCCATGCCCGGTAGAATAGCCAACTCTTCAGCTTCGACTCCCTCCAAGCCTCGCGCTTGTAAAACCTGGGTAATGTAGCGTTTCACCGCTCCCCAGTTACCCTCCAGCTCCATCAGAGCGTCCAACTCCGCCCCCCATAAATTGGGTTTTACCTGACGCGGCATATGCCCCAATTCCAGCTCAAAACTATCTGCTAAGGAATGAGCGGGATCGGTGCTCAGGACCAGAGTCTTATAGCCCAATTCAGCACAGCGTAGTCCGGTGGCTGCAGCGACAGAGGTCTTCCCAACGCCGCCTTTCCCGGTCATTAGAATTACGCGCATAGGAGGTCCAGTCCTGTTAAATAAAAGTTACATCTTTTTAATGTATCGGTTTTGTTAGCAATTCGGGAGATTCTCGATTGGAATTTCGCTTTAGTGCTATTCAGTAAACTGAGTCGAGCTTCACTCGGTTGTCATTTTTTCTTTATTATATCGAGTGAAATTAGTCAAGCTTTATATGAAACGGCAGTGAATTTCTCAAGATAGGTGGATAGCCTTCATAAGGATGAACAAATCGGATCCGAAGATTGGACTATCGGACATGTAGGTGCTGTTTTCCTCCTAAGAACGCGATGTGCAACTTACTTTTTCATAAGTCAATATGCTTGTATTAACCTCTGTTCAGGTGTTTCAGTCTGATTTGAACATTTAGACAACTGCTCTGAATCTCTATCTGGCAATAATTAATGAGAATATTCTCATTTGCGTCAGACCAAAATTACTCTCAAGACCCCTTCTAAGGGCTGAAACGACGTAAATTCGTTGAAATTAAAGTTGCACATCGCGTTAAGACGGAAATTTCTCGGAAAATAGGGCGTTCAGCTGCGAATTGATTGAGCGCCTTACAGCCTCATGAACTCTATCTTAAGCAGGTTTCTCCGTTTGGGATAAGTGCAATTTCAGGTTTCTCGCCAGTAGAAATTCATACGCTATACCCATTCTCCGACCTCGTAATTCATCGGGAATACTGATAACCAAAATCAGGTGTTATGTCCGAGGCGTTTGTTGGTTTAATCGGCAATTCTAGAAATGGCTTTAATCAAGTGTGCTTATGACTATCAAAGAAGTGATGGATTGGCAGCGCTCTAGCACCTTTTATACATCTGGGGAAGAAGCCGCTGAACTGCAGGAGATGGACACTGATATATCAGACATCCTGAATCAATTGAATGGATTGTCCCCTAAACCTTCTCGGTTATTGGAAACACAAGATAAACCTCAGCGATGGAATTTTGGATTCTTTAAGCTGCACTAAAATTATGAGTCACGTTGCCTATTGTGTCAGTAGGTTGGCGATCGCACCCTTTACCAGGTAATCTATATCAGCCATTCCGCCTTAGTATGGGTGTGCGCCATGTCAAAGTTGTTCTCTGCAGTGTTGGTTGCGTCAGCGTTGTTAATGGCGCCAGGTTATAGCGACAAAGCCGTCGCTCAGACATGTACTGCCTACTGTCGCTCTAATGAAATTCGATTTACCCCAGGACAGAGAGTCTCGCTGCAGTTAGTGAATCTCACCGCCGGACTGGTTCAGATTCAGCAATCCGGTCGGATGCACCCGTATCCTCTAAGACCGGGTCAAGAAATCCGTTTATTTTTTGGGGAAGGCACTCAACCTAATCTATCCTTACTATTTTGGGACGAAGCGAATTTGCCTGTTAGGACTTTACTGTTCCGCCCTGAGGACAATGTCCTGCGGGTTGAATTCTTACCCAGCGGCAGCTTTAGCGATCGATCAATTTCCATTTTGGATGATGGCAGAGTCGTTATATATTAAGGACTCACTCGCTGCCGAAGCGATATGATTAGTATGTTTGAACTATTAAAATTTGGGTTGTGGTGAGTACCTCTGCGGGTGAAGCTACTGAAAGAGGCAGTCCTGAACGGGTGGAAGGCGTCTCGGGACTGAATGGCGACATTAAACGGCGCAAGGGGCGGATGCCGCGTCAGCGGTGGCGAATTTTTCCGCCCCAGCCTCAAGAAGCCTGTCATTTGGCTCAATCGACCGGACTATCGCCTCTACTGGCTCAAGTATTACTCAATCGGGGCGTACAAACCCAAGAGCAGGCCAAGGAATTTTTGAACCCTGAGTTGCTCCTCCTCCCCTCTCCTCTGGAAGAGTTCCCAGATTTGCCGTTAAGTTTGGAATTGCTGGTTGAGGCAATCACAAATCAGCAAAAGATCGCCATCTGTGGGGACTATGACGCAGATGGCATGACCAGTACAGCATTATTACTGCGGGCGCTGCGATTTCTAGGGGCGGATGTAGACTATGCCATTCCCAGCCGCATGCAGGAAGGCTATGGCGTTAACCAACGGATCGTTGAAGACTTTTACGCTGAAGGCGTTGGCGTCATCCTGACTGTTGATAATGGCATTGCTGCCTATCAACCAATCGCCCGCGCCCGTGAACTGGGGCTAACCGTGATCGTCACTGATCATCATGATATTCCCCCGAAGTTACCTCCCGCCAATGCTATTCTCAATCCCAAATTAATTCGGGCGGATTCTCCGTATCGCGGGGTTGCTGGGGTTGGCGTCGCTTACATTCTGGCTATTTGCCTAGCCCAGTGTCTGCAAAAAACTCAAGATTTGACAGCGCCGCTATTAGAGCTGTTTACCTTGGGAACCATTGCCGATCTGGCGCCACTGACTGGCGTCAATCGCCGTTGGGTGCGCCGCGGGCTTAAGTTACTGCCGCGATCTCGCATTCCCGGCGTTCAAGCCTTAATTCAAGTGGCGGGATTGGGGGACAAGCAAGCCGGATTAAAGCCAGAAGCGATTGGATTTCGGTTAGGGCCTCGCATTAATGCGGTAGGACGGATCGCCAATCCGCAAATTGTGATCGAGATGTTGACTACCGACGATATTGGCGTTGCGCTGCAGCGGGCGATGCAGTGTGAGGAAGCGAATCAACTGCGGCGGCGCATGTGCGAAATTATTGAGGAGCAAGCGATCGCCCTTTGTGAGCAAGCGCAGCAGGAAGGCAAGCTCGATTTGCACAGAGATCGCGTGTTGGTAGTTGTTCAACCCGAGTGGCACCATGGGGTGATTGGCATTGTGGCGTCCCGGTTAGTGGAGCGCTACGGTGTGCCAGTGTTTATCGGCACCTATGAAGACGAGGAGCAGAAGGAAATTCGCGGGTCTGCCCGGGGCATTCCAGAATTTAATGTATTTGACGCCCTGCAGTCCTGTCATGATCTCTTGGATAAATTTGGCGGACATCGGGCGGCTGGCGGCTTTTCATTTAAGGCGAAGCATCTGCGGCAAGTTCGGTCCCGGTTAATCAACTTCGCTGTGCAACAGCTCCAGCCAGAGCATCTTCAGCCCCTAGTGACGGTTGATGTTGAAGCAACCCTCTCTCAGTTATCAAAATCTCAGTATGACCAGATAGATCGAATACACCCCTGTGGCATTGAAAATCCTGACCCCGTCTTCTGGACCCCCAATGTTCGGATCGTTGAACAGCGGACTATCGGTAAAG
>JAAUYH010040649.1_pt1 | contig 56765 bp, 60 predicted proteins | sample 7278061 | NCBI WGS metagenome assembly JAAUYH01 (sample SAMN14350203, study PRJNA611818) | marine sediment metagenome | isolation source: surface marine sediment (0.6m) | place: French Polynesia: Moorea | collected 2018-08 | reverse complement strand
CAAGAGAAAGGTATCAAGGAGATTACTGTGAATGTGATGTATAAAGCAAAAGAAGCCAATAAAGCATAAATTCAATCATACGTCAAAATGTATACATTTTGACGTATGATTCGCTAATTATTTATGTTTAGTTTATTTGAATCTATAGATGGTATTGAGTAGATTCTAATAATACTTGCCGCTAAACTAAAGTATGCTGGTATTTTTTTGACAAACTTTATATATTTATTTATATACTTTTTATCCATTTCAATTAATAGCTGATTTTTTGCTGCGCAAATATCCATTTCTTTAAAAAAGTACGGGTGATCAATATTTAATGCAACAGGGAAAATTCTCGATGCACTTTCGTTTGTTTTTCGTATTACATGTATGTCAAACTGTCTGGCATCGAGACCAATTAATTTATAGAAGCCAGGTCTTAGACAGTCATTAAGATACATAGTCATAAATACAGTTAATAGAAAAAATTTGCACCAAATTTTTGCAGACATTGTCTCAAGAAGTCCTGGCTGAGATCTAAGTAATGCAGCAAAAAAATCGCCATGCCTATTTTCATCTTGACACCAATTCTCAAAAAACTTGAATATAGGATATACTCTATGCTCGGGGTGCCTTTCTAAATGCCTATATATTGTTATATATCTCCAGTAGCCAATTTTTTCTGATAAATATGTTGCGTAAAAGATGAATTTTGGAGAGAAGAATGTATATTTTCTGGTTTTTGTTAGAAATCCTAAATCTAAAGACAGGTTAAAGTCGCCCATAGCTTTATTCAAGAAGCCTGCATGTCTGGCTTCATCTCTAGACATTAGTAAAAAGCATTCAGCGATTATAGGGCTTATTGATTTTAGCCGTCTGGACAATTCTTTGTAAAGCAAGAAACCAGAAAATTCTGCTGTACATGATCTTTCTAGGAATTCAATAAAAAGCTTTTGTGAATCAGGATCTATATTCTCCCAAGATTGCTCAAACTCTTTATCTCTAATGAAATGTTGCCTATTATAGTCTGCCCTGAATTCTTCAAGTAAAGCTTCAAACTCTTCAAGATTAGAGCCAATGTCCAGCTTGCCCATTTCATTAAAATCTGTAGTATAAAATCGCGGATTTAGTAAAGTTTCTTTAACTGATTGACCTCTTTTGCTTGATTGAATAGTAGCTTGCATATGATCTGAAATATAAGGTTGAAGTAGGGTTGATTATATTGTTTATTTGCACCCGCATACACTATTGCTAATGTTTTTAAGATTACATTAGTCTAGCATTATAATGCTATTTTGCAATAATTTTGGTCTGTATTATATATAATTTAATCTTTTGTAAATTTTGTTGAATTTTTAAAAAAACATTTTGAATAATGTTAATATTAGTACTGAAAAGGCAGCAAAGCTGTTACTTAAACATTTTATAGGAAGTTATAATGTGGATATTGTTACTTTAGGTTGGGGATCCTTTTTTGCAACAGTAACTTTCTCGATAGCGTTAGTTATATGGGGAAGGAATGGCTTCTAGTTGTCTTAATTATTAATAAGTTAGAGAGTGTAATCGAATGGAGAACGAAATTTTAATAACTGCTTTTGTTAGCATTGCTTTAATTTTATCAGGCTCAGTATTGGGTTTTATTTTATTAAAAGCTCAAGGAGACTAGATAATTGATTTGTAGAAATGCTCTGTAGTACAATTGGCTCGGTTAAAGATCACAAATTCTATGTTAGAAGGTTATGAAATTTATTTGGCACTTATCTAGTGTATTAACGATATTATTGATTTTAGCAAATAGTCCAAAAGCTACTAGTTTTGGTAATATTGGCGGCCAATCTGAATTGTTTAGTTATACAAAAAGTACCCAGGCCAATATTCAGCTAATGACTATTGCGGCATCTTTTACTTTTTTATTGCTCACGGTTATTTTAGCAAGCCATTTTTTTACATAGTATGTCTATTTCAAAAGTATGTCCTGTACCATTCGACCAGCAGCCATTGAACGAGTTTTACGCTTTAAAAAATAGTTGCTTTTTTTCATTTTTTGGCTTTCAATTTGATATATATGTCTACAGAGTCATTACTATTTTTCTGGCTTCAGTCTTTTTGTTTGCACCTTTGATTCTTGCAGCAATTCAATTTTCTTGGTATGTATTTTTGTTTAATGAATCAATTTGCGCCTCTACTTTTCTTGGTCTGGTCTTAATTCGACTGTATTTAGGCTGGTCTTACATTATTGATAGATTATTTAGTGCAACAGTTTTCTACGAAGAGTCAGGCTGGTATGATGGTCAAATCTGGATTAAGACGCCTGAAATATTAACTAAAGATAGACTGATAGGAACATATTATGTTATGCCTTTATTGCAAAGGATTAAGTTTACTTTATTTATTTTGACTTCATCTATCGCGGCAGAAATCCTTTTTGCTCGTTTGATTTGTTAGTAATTATAGATTAGCATATCTTTATCGCGGGGTAGAGCAGTTAGGTAGCTCGTCGGGCTCATAACCCGAAGGTCAATGGTTCAAATCCATTTCCCGCTATTTGTATTGTATCAAGAGCAATCCTCAGCTCTAAATCTTATGCTATATTAAAGTTATTAATTATTTATTTGATTAGATAAATTCAATGCTCATAAATAACAATTGTCTTCAAGTCGGCCAACCTGCTCCTGGCTTTACTGCTAAAGCAGTATATGATCAAGAATTCAGGCTGATTCGATTAGCAGACTATCTTGGTAAATATGTGGTTCTGTTTTTTTATCCATTAGATTTTACATTTGTTTGTCCTACAGAAATCACTGCTTTTAGTGATCTGTACAGCTGTTTTTTAGATATCAATACAGAGGTCTTAGGTGTTTCTGTTGATAGTGAATATGCTCATCTAGCTTGGCTGCAGACTGATCGGGATAATGGAGGCTTGGGTGACTTAAAGTATCCTCTGGTCTCTGATTTAACTAAATCTATTAGTAGTTCTTATAATGTTTTAACTCAGGAGGGCAAAGCATTGAGAGGCTTATTTATTATCGATAAGCAAGGAATAATACAGCATTCAGTTGTCAATAATTTAGATTTTGGCCGCAGTATTGATGAAACACTGCGGACACTTCAGGCAATTCAATATGTTCAATCTCATCCCGACGAAGTGTGTCCCGCAAATTGGCGACCAGGAGATTCTACTATGATTGCAGACCCGGTGAAATCGAAAGAGTATTTTAGGTCAATATAGCCTCTTGCTTTTTATGTACTATATTTTGTTTTATAATAATCCGTGTGAAAAAATCCACGTATTTAATCGTAAAACTACAATCGCGAATAAAGCTAATTAGGACTAATAAATAATTTATTTTGGAGTAAATTTATATCTACAAATTTGGCAGATAAGTTGCGCTAAGGAACAGCTAAGCCTTATAGCATGGCTAAATGTGAGTTTTGTTAATTCGCTTTTACGAGGTGTGGTAGAAAAAATTCTTATCGTATTTTGGTTACTAATTTGTATTTTGTTTACTCTACTACAGAGGAAGAAATCCTCTGTAAGTGTCGCCATGAAGTGCTTAGGCCTATCTATTTTCCTGAGCTGAATAGAAAAAAAGTTTGGAAAAAGATTTGATATATTATTACGGCTCTGACTGGCCGAATATAATTCGGTCTTCAGAAGCGACTCGTTTGTACGCCGAAAGGATTCGTGATATTGGCAAATATCAGCCTGAGTTATTGATTTCACACGCGTATACTCGATACATGAGAGATTTATCAGGCAACCAAATTTTAAAAAATGTTGATAAAAGTGTAATGAAGCTAGATGGTGACATCGGTACAGAGTTTTATGTATTTCATGAAATAGCTGACGAGAATAAATTTAAAATAATGTATCGCAATGCTTTAGACCTAATACCTCTTAAAGATAGTCAAGAAAGCTTAATCATTTCTGAGGCTAATATGGATTTTAATTTAAATATGGAAATACTTCAGGAGCTGAATACCAGCTTTGTAAAAATTTTTCTATGCTTTTATCAAACACAATAACTAATTTGAAGAATATACTTTAAGCTAAATTGTACTAAGAAATTATGTCCAAGTATAAAATAAAGTCCTCTAAGGCAACAGTAAAAAGGTTTAAGATCACAGCCAGTGGCAAATACCTTAGGCATAAAGCATGTCGCAGTCATCTATTGCAAAAAAAAACTTCTAGTCGTAAACAGTATTTGCGCAAGATTGCTAGTGTAAAGCGTGCTGATTATGCTTTGTTAAAAGATAAAATATTAAGTAAATAATTTTGAGGTAGCTAAAATAATGGCCAGAGTAAAACGGGGCAATGTAGCTAGAAAAAGAAGAAAAAAAATATTAAAAATAGCAAAAGGCTTTAGGGGCTCTCACTCTTCTTTATTTCGTGTCGCAAAACAGCAAGTAATAAAAGCATTAAGGTATTCCTATTCTGGGCGTAAGCAAAAAAAAAGACAGTATAGGCGCTTATGGATTACGAGAATTAATGCTGCTTTATTAATTCATGAAATGTCTTATAGTGATTTTATGTATTTAATAAAAAAATCTCAAATAGGTTTAAATCGTAAAATTTTATCCCAGCTAGTTATATTAGATTACCCGGCTTTCGAAAAGTTGATTCATATTATCCGCTAGTTTTTACTGCAATTTGGTGTATTGATTATATCTTATGTAGTATCATTTTGTCAGTGAATTCGATTAATAATATGTTCGCTCAAAAAAGTCAAATCTTCTATGTATTTATTTGAAGGCATTTGCTTTAAGTATTGAATGCATGCTTGAGCATGCTCAGTAGCCAAATCTTTAGCTTGCTCTATTCCATTTGTTGAATGAATAATCTTAAGAGCTTTTTCTGTGTCACCAGGCTCACTAAATTCTCTTTCGATCAAGCGGTAAAGTTCAGGAGATTCATTTAATGCAAAAAGTAAAGGCGAAGTTAAATTGCCATTCTTGAAATCAGAGCCAGCTGGCTTACCTATCGTCTTCTTTGTCCCGATTATATCTAAAATATCATCTGTGATTTGGAAAGCTAATCCTAGATGCTTTCCATAGTTGTAAAATTGATTTTGCGTATTGATGTCATTATTGCTAATAATTGCAGATGCTTTACAGCTTGAGGCTATTAATGAAGCTGTTTTGTAAAATGATTTATTTATATAGCTATCAATTGACATAGATGTCTCAAAGCTATTCAAAGCCTGCTGTACTTCTCCTTCTGCAAAATCTGTAATCACCTTAGAGATGATTTTTACTACTTCTAGGTTGTTTAGATTGGCTAAATACCAAGATGATTGAGCAAACAAAAAGTCGCCAGCTAGAATAGCAATTTTATTGCTGAATCTACTGTTAACTGTTCCAAAGCCTCTCCTTGTATTGCAGTCATCTATGACATCATCATGTAATAAGCTTGCTGTATGTATAATTTCAGCTATTTCGGCTAGACGCATATGGTCATTTTTTAGCTGGCCGTTTTTGCTTGTTGCTTTTCCTATTAGTAGAATAATTGATGGTCGGATGCGTTTACCTCCAGCTTGAAATAGATGATCTGCTGCTGCATATAAAACAGGATGTCTTGGTCCAGTCATTGTGCCCAGATTCTTATTCAGTGTGTTTAGCTCTTGTTGTATTTTTGAAAACATATTGCATTGACAGTGATTTATGAGTGTAAGTATTTCTATATATTATAGCAGCAGAATTATACTGTTGGTTTTATCCTGAAATTCATTATGTCAGTCTGTTTTTGTAGCTTTTACATAATAAAATTAAGTCCATGCGTTAGAGAGGTGTTGATTTCATGAATCAAAAAATTCAGTTGCCTTTGACCACTTTAAGTCATAGCAAAATAGAAAAAGGGCAGATCATAGCAATGTATCAAGATATGCTGCTGGGTCGTAGCTTTGAAGATATGTGTGCACAAATGTATTATAGGGGTAAAATGTTTGGTTTTGTTCATTTGTATAATGGCCAAGAGGCAGTTTCAACTGGTGTAATTAGTGCCTTGGATAAGCAAGATTATGTCTGTAGTACTTATCGAGATCATGTACATGCTTTGAGCAAAGGAGTCCCTGCAAAATACATAATGGCTGAATTATTTGGTAAAGAAACTGGCTGCAGTAAAGGAAGAGGTGGATCAATGCATATCTTTTCTTCACCGCACAATTTTTTAGGCGGTTTTGCTTTTATTGCTGAGGGTATACCAGTTGCTTTGGGTGCAGCTTTTCAAAGTGTATACCGCAAACAGGTTCTTAAGTCAAACAGGAATTTGGCTGCTACAGTGGTTTTTTTTGGTGATGGCACAACTAACAATGGTCAATTTTTTGAATGCCTTAATATGTCTTCATTGTGGAAGCTGCCTGTTGTTTTTGTTGTGGAAAATAATCAGTGGGCAATAGGCATGGCGCACCATCGCTCAACCTCTAATCCAGAGATTTACAAGAAGGCTCAGGTCTTTGGGTTGCCTGGAATAGAAGTTGATGGCATGGATGTGTTAGCTGTGAGAGAGGTTGCTCAGAAGGCGTTAAATAGGGCAAGAGCAGGAGAAGGTCCTAGCTTAATAGAGGCTTTAACTTATCGCTTTAGAGGGCATTCGTTAGCTGATCCTGATGAACTGCGTTCAGCTGAGGAAAAAGAAGCATGGATAGCAAAAGATCCCATAATCCGCTTGCGTAACTATATCATAGATAATAGTATTGATACGGCCAATAGTCTTGCGGAGATTAAGAGTCATGTACAGGATACGATTGATGAGGCAATTGATTTTGCTTTGTCAAGCCCTGAGCCAAATGCAAAAGACTTAAAAAAGTATTTATTCGCGGATTAAATATATTTATATTCTTATTTGTTGTGTATTGATTCTAAATATTGTAATGGTAATCATTTAATGTCAAAATATTTTATGTTTGATGCTTTAAGGCAAGCTATTGATGAGGAGATGTCCAGTGATGATGCTGTCTGTGTTCTAGGCGAAGATGTTGGGCATTATGGTGGATCGTACAAAGTCACAAAAGACCTGCATGCTAAATACGGAGACTTGAGGATATTAGATACGCCCATAGCCGAAAATAGTTTTACTGGTATGGCTATTGGTGCGGCTATGACTGGATTAAGGCCAGTAGTTGAAGGAATGAATATGAGCTTTTTGCTCCTGGCTTTTAATCAGATAGCTAATAATGCTGGTATGTTAAGATATACGTCTGGTGGCAACTTTGATATCCCTTTGGTTATTAGAGGTCCGGGTGGTGTTGGTCGTCAATTAGGAGCAGAGCACTCACAAAGATTAGAAGCATATTTTCAGGCTATTCCAGGCCTGAAAATAGTTGCATGCTCTACTCCTTATAACGCTAAAGGTCTATTGAAATCTGCTATAAGAGATAATAATCCTGTTGTTTTTTTTGAACATGTTTTACTCTATAATTTACAGCAAGACTTACCTGCTCATTCTTATTTTTTGCCTTTAGATAAAGCTGAAATTGTCAGGCATGGTAAACAAGTGACAATATTAACTTATTCCAGAATGCGTTATCATGTCATGCAAGCATCCGAAGCTTTAGTGAAAGATGGATATGATCCGGAAATCATTGATTTAATTTCTTTAAAACCATTAGATATTCGAACGGTTGCTTTGTCAGTCAAAAAAACACATAGGGTTATTATTGTAGAAGAGTGTATGAAAACTGGCGGTATTGGAGCAGAGCTTATTGCTCAAATTAACGATACGTGCTTTAATGATCTGGATGCACAGGTTATTCGTTTATCTTCGCAAGATATACCTACGCCATATAATGGTACCCTTGAGAAGGCTACTGTTATTCACCCGCGTCAGATTATTGACTCTGTTAAATATTTATGCTCTTTAGGCCGCTAAGCTATTTCTAGCAAGCTAAAATAGCTTGCTGAATTTTCTGTTTTTAATAATTTTTTAAAAATTCATCTCAGACTTTTGCACTTTTTCCCACTGCTTTTTTTTGATTACAAAAAAGATTTGCGAGATAGCTATTATAATAAAAAATGCAATCATGCCTTGTATTCTATCAGGACTCTGAAGTACGATTTCTGTTTCATTCTGACCAAATCCACCAACGTTTGGATCTTTTGTTAGTAATTGACTGACTGATACTTTGTCGCCTTTCTTAACTTGTAAGTCTAGGCTTGGAGATAATGTTTCTGATATAATTGTACCGTCTGATACCTCGATATCTACTTTATATTCGCCGTTCTCTAAAGTTTCTATGTTTCTGATTTCTCCATTTGCGGGCGATACGACGGGGTTATTGTTGCTTTTGTCCCCACTTGGATAGACCTGACCTCTTCCTCTGTTGCCACCTGCATATATTGGGTACTTTAAGAAATGTATATTTTTATTTTTAGTCGGATCAGGTGATAAAATAGGGAAAGTTATTTCCTGATTTTGATTGCCCGGCATTGGTCCAACTACCAGTATATTCTCTCTTGTTGTGCTGTATGGCTGAATATATATATTTTTAGTTTTGGCCTTAATTTCTTCAGAAATTAAATTAGACGGCGCCATTTTGAATCCTTCAGGTAGGATTAAAACAGCTCCAACATTTAGTCCTCCTTTTTTGCCATTTCCTAGAACCTGTTGATTACTTGTATTGTACGGCACTTTAATTTTAGCTTCAAAGACGCTATTAGGTAAAACAGATTTAGGTACTTCTAGTGAGATATTTTTTTGTGCTAAATGACAATTTGCGCATACAATTCTTCCAGTTGCTTCTCTAGGATTTTCGTAGCCTTGCTGAGCATATATAGGAAATGCATTTGTCTCGCTTGACATAAAAAGCATTTGAAAGGCTCCAGTTAGCCCAAGTAATAGTAGGACCGTTTTTTTGATTAACTGACGATGATGATGTAAATTCATATGCATGTTTATTGATTTATATATCCTTATTTCTATCTATAATAGCATTCAATTTTTATGATTATTAATAAATAGTAATTATAAGTCAATATTTCCCTTAAGTTTATAATTCCTTAATCTCTTTTATTTTCGTAGCAGTTTTAATACAAGGATGCCTATAAAATACAAAGATAATATAGCCAATGATAGTACCAGTTGTGTTACAGGATCTGTAGAAGGTGTAATTATCGCACTGACAACCGTTGACAGTAATAATATGTATTTCCAGTATTCAATCATTTGTGCCGAAGACACTATGCCTAATAATCCTATTATAATTTGTATAATTGGTACTTGAAATGCCAGACCTGTACTAATCAGCAAAATTAGAATGAAGTCAAAATATTGTTCAAATGACCAAATTGGCTCAACAATGTCTGATCCATAGTTGATCAGGAAGTGCAGAGCAGCTGGTATTAGAAGCTTAAATGAAAAATAGATACCTAAGAAAAATAAGACAATGGATGATATTAAAATAGGCAGAAAAAATCTCGTCTCTTGCTTGGTCAAGCCAGGAATAATAAAGAGGGTAAGTTGATAAATAATAAATGGACTACTTGTAATTAGTCCGGTGTAGATAGATATTTTAATAGAGGCAAAAAAGTACTCTCCGGGTGCTAGTTGCAAAAATTTTATGCCAACCGCTGGCTCCTGCAATAAATAAGAGATATCGTTGACATAAGAAAAGGTAATAATTGTAGTTATAAGCAAAAAACTGATTGCTTTAATGGCTCTATGCCGCAGCTCTTCAATATGTTCAATGACAGACATTTTAAGTTCATTTTTCATTTATTGTACCAAAATAAGTGTATTGTCTAATAGTATATTTTAGCGTCGATTTGTATCAATTGTATTACAAAACTTATCTTTATTCGAGACAATCTTTATTTTAGAATGTATCATTGATTAAATGTACGGCAAGTTACACAAAAAACTGATTTGGCGCTTGTTTAATAACCGTCAATTTATTTTTATATATTTTGATTGATATATTAAACCGTTATGTAAGGAGATGTATGCATGAGTGTTAATGCTAGTGGCGGAAGTCCACTAACGGCCCCAAAACTTTATCGCACTGCACCAATATCTACTATTGTTCAAGCTGAGCAGCAAGATAGATTTTTGCAATTAGGTGAGTTAAATGAGTTAATCGTTTTTTTGAATTCAGGCGTAAAACGCCTAAAAATAGCAGACTTTTTGGCTAAGAACGCGAGTATATTGGTATCAAAAGCCGCGGATAAGATATTTATTGGCGGCTCACCTATTTCTTACTTAGAGAGACCACAAGCTTCTTTTTTGTCTGAAGTAGATACGTCCGGGATGATTGATCAAAGCCTTGCCGGGGATACGCAAAAAGATTTATTTAGCGGGTTAAGATCTGCATTTAAGTCTGGAGAGGGGGTTCCGCCGGGATTTAAGCCAATTAATGTTGCTCGCTATGGCCCCGATCGAATGAAAAAATCTCTTCGCGACCTAGATTGGTTTTTAAGGTATTTGACTTACGCAATTATAGCAGGCGATCCTAATATTTTGACTGTTAATATCCGCGGATTAAGAGATTTAATTGAAAATGCCTGCTCAAGTTCTGCGGCAATAGTTGCATTAAGAGAAATGAGAAAAGAAGCTATTGAAATTACTAAAAGCGACATAGAGTCACAAGGTATAATTCGTCAATACTTCAATGTATTGATATCAGAGTTTGAAGCTTCTTCTTTGACAGATAAATTAAAAAAACGAAGTTCTTGCGACTTGCAGGGCCTACGTTTACCTCAGATCTATTCTAAGGCAGGTGTTGCAGTTCAGCGGTTTGTTATGAAGCCATCTTTGTCGACTAATGAAAAAACCTCTGTGATTAAGGCTTGCTATCGTCAAATCTTTGAGCGGGATATGGCTAAAGCCTACAGTCTATCTCTGTCTGATTTAGATTCTCAGGTGAAAAATGGGCAAATATCTATCAAGGAGTTCGTCAGAGCTCTTGGTAAATCTTGTCTATATAGGAAAAATTTTTATGAGCCCTTTGTCAATAGTAGAGTTTTAGAGCTTGCCTTTCGTCATTTTCTTGGTAGGGGCCTAAGTTCTCTAGAAGAATTCCAGAAATATTTCTCTATCTTGTCTACTAGGGGCTTAGATGGCTTAGTTGATAGCCTGATTAATTCTGTAGAGTATACTGACTATTTTGGAGAAGAGACAGTGCCTTATCTTAGGTTTTTAGGAGAAGAGCCTCAAGAGTGCAGCAACTGGGGTCCGCAACTTGATTTGTTTAATTATAGCGCTCCTTTCAGAAAAATTCCTCAATTTCTTACATTGTTTAGTGACTACAAAAAAAGTCTGCCTGATCAGCATCCGTATGGCTTAAGTAATGATCATTTGTTGATACAATTTGGTGCTATTTTTCCAAGTAATCAGGTTGCCTTGCGCAAAAAATCAGCTCCTTTTGGTAAAGATGTTAGAAGAATACTGATCAACAGAGGCGCGGCGATATACAGTCAAATGAGTAATCCAGGTGTCCGTTCTAAGCTTTTTAACGCTTCCGACCAAAAAATATTTAACCTTGGCCCAGATAAGGCTAGCTTGCCATTTGTAAATTCAGTTATACGTGCTGCCTATTTGAGAGTTTTCGGTCGCTTAGTTTATCAAGAAGAGTTAATTTTATTGCAGAAAGGCGAAAGTCAGCTAAGAGATGCAAAAATATCTGTTCGTGACTTTATTCGCTATCTGGCAAACTCAACTATTTTTAAATCTTTGTATTGGCAACCTTTTTACTTATGTAAAGCCATAGAGTACATACACAATAGGCTGCTAGGTAGGCCTACTTACGGACGGCAAGAAATCAATCAGTATTTTGATATTGTCTATAAGCAAGGATACAGTTTTTTTATCGATGCAATTATTGATAGCGCGGAGTATATAGAGGCATTTGGCAACAATGTTGTTCCATATGAAAGATATATCACTTCTTTAGGTCTATCTTCTAGATTCCTAAAATTGACTATTAATCGCAATCAGGCGCTATTTACTGCCAATTCTAGTAAGTTTGTTAAGTTAGGTCGGCCTGCTAAAAGCATGAGCCCCTTTTTAGTTCGGGAAAAGATGAATCAAGGTGTTATGACTATAAGAGATCAAAGTGTAATTTTTCGAATGAGCTCACGCTCTAATAAAAAACATCTGGAGCAAATTTTAAGAGCAGCATATCGTCAAATCTTTGAGCGCGATATAGCCGTGTTAAAGACAGGTTTTGAATTTGCTTCTATTGATCAGGTATTCTTATCTGGCAGGCTGACTGTTAAAGAGCTGGTTTTGCAATTAGGCTTGTCTCAGCTTTATAAAAAAGAATTTTATCAACCTTATCCTAATACAAAAGTGATAGAGCTTGGTACAAAACATTTTCTTGGACGTGCACCTAAAAATCAAGCAGAAATTAGGCTCTATAATCAAGTTCTTGCATCTCAAGGCTTGACTACTTTTATCTCAATGCTTGTTAATACTAAAGAGTACGGTATACTGTTTAATGATAGCGTAGTGCCTTATAGACGCTTTCCTACGCTACCTGCTGCTAATTTTCCAAATACTGTTAAGCTGCATAGTCTAACAAAGCAAAGGAAATTTGTTGTTGTCCCAGGTTTTAGCTCTACTTATTAGAGCACTGAGCTTTACTCTTTACGTATTAGGTTATTGTTTTTTGTATTTTATGTTTTTCCTTAATATAATTGACGTAGTTTGGTCATATGTTTAAAAATATATTGGCTAAAATGCATGTTTAATTAAGCTTATTGAAGTATTAGGAGTTTTACTTATGAGCATTGTAACAAAATCAATTGTGAATGCTGATGCTGAAGCTAGATATCTAAGCCCAGGAGAGCTAGATAGAATTAAGAGCTTTGTGTTATCTGGTCAGCGCCGTTTACGTATTGCGCAAACTCTAACTGATAACAGAGAGAGAGTTGTTAAGCAGGGCGGCCAGCAATTGTTTCAAAAAAGACCAGATGTTGTATCTCCAGGAGGTAATGCATACGGAGAGGAAATGACGGCAACATGCTTAAGAGATTTAGACTACTATTTAAGACTCGTAACGTACGGAATAGTTGCAGGTGACGTGACGCCTATAGAAGAGATAGGACTCGTTGGGGTAAAAGAGATGTATAATTCGCTAGGCACGCCTATTTCTGCGGTTGCAGAAGGTGTAAAATCTATGAAACAGTTAGCCTGTTCTTTGTTGTCAGGTGAAGATGCGGCAGAAGCAGGATTTTATTTTGACTATACGCTAGGTGCAATGCAGTAGATTTAGGTTTGCTTAGTTTATAATTATGTTTATTACAGTGTAAGGAAAAAAGATTATGCAAGATGCTATTACTTCTGTGATCAATGCAGCAGATGTCCAAGGTAAGTATTTGGATGACAGCTCTGTCGAGAAATTAAGAGGTTATTTCCAAACAGGCGAATTAAGAGTGCGAGCAGCGGCAACAATAGCTGCGAATGCAGCGGTTATAATCAAAGAATCTGTTGCCAAGTCTTTATTGTATTCAGACATTACTCGTCCAGGTGGTAATATGTATACTACAAGAAGATATGCTGCCTGCATAAGAGATTTAGACTACTATTTGCGATATGCTACATATGGCATGCTTGCAGGCGATTCTTCGATTTTGGACGAAAGAGTATTGAATGGATTGAAAGAAACTTATAACTCCTTAGGTGTGCCAATTGGTGCTACTATACAAGCAATACAGGCAATGAAAGAAGTTACTTCTTCTTTAGTTGGTGTAGATGCTGGTCAAGAGATGGGACTCTATTTTGATTATATTTGCTCAGGATTAAGCTAGCTGCTCTGACTATTACCCTTGTCTGTAATCAAATCAAGAGCTAGATTAATAAATTTAATCTAGCTCTTGATGTTATTTGCCCATTTTATTCATTAAGAACCTGTGCTGCTTGTAAGCGCGCTCTAGCTTTTCTGATTTTTTGTGTAGCTTCTATTTTTTCTTTACTCGTTTCGGCATCTTGAAGCATTAATATAGCTTGCTCTAATCCAATTTGCGCTTTTTCAATATCTATTTTGCTTCCTTCTTCGGCTCCATTGACTAGTATGGTTATTGTATTGTTTTCTACTTCTGCAAACCCTCCTAATAAAACAATCGGTATCCAGTCTTTTTCTATTCTTACTCTCATTACGCCTATATCTAAAGCGGTTAGTAAAGGTATATGATCTGTTAAAATCCCTAGCTGGCCTGTGCTACTGGGTAAAATTACTTCTTCAGCTTCAGCGTTCCATACTGTTCTATCGGGTGCGATGACACGTATATTTAATGCCATATTTTTTCCTTAAATTATTTTAAGTTTTCTGCTTTGCTAATTGCCTCTTCAATATTACCAATAAGGTAAAAAGACTGCTCAGGCAAGTCATCTAACTCGCCTTTCAATATCATTTGAAAGCCTTTAATTGCTTCATCGAGTGATACATATTTACCTGGTGAGCCCGTAAAAACCTCGGCAACAAAAAATGGTTGTGACAAAAATCTTTCAATTTTTCTTGCCCTAGATACAGTTAGCCTATCTTCTTCAGACAGTTCATCTAGTCCAAGAATTGCAATAATGTCTTGTAACTCTTTATATCTTTGTAGTGTCGATTTAACTTTTTGAGCTGTAATATAGTGCTCTTCGCCGACAATTCCTGGCTGAAGCATGGTTGATGTAGAATCAAGGGGATCTACAGCTGGATATATTCCTTTAGCTGCTAAGCCTCTTGATAATACCGTTGTTGCATCTAAATGAGCAAATGTTGTCGCTGGTGCAGGATCTGTTAAGTCATCAGCTGGAACATATACTGCTTGAATGGAAGTAATAGAGCCCTGTCTGGTTGATGTTATTCTTTCTTGCAATGCTCCCATTTCTGTGGCTAATGTTGGCTGATATCCCACCGCTGATGGCATTCTACCTAGCAAAGCAGATACTTCTGACCCTGCTTGCACAAAACGGAATATATTATCGATGAACAATAGAACATCTTGCTTGTTGATATCTCTAAAATATTCTGCCATTGTCAATGCTGTTAGCCCTACTCTCATCCTTGCTCCTGGCGGCTCGTTCATTTGACCATACACTAAGGCAACTTTTGAATTGCGTAAATTTTCCTTATCAATTACTTTTGACTCTTTCATTTCTTGGTATAGATCATTCCCTTCCCTTGTTCTTTCCCCTACACCGCCGAATACTGAGACTCCTCCATGTGCTTTAGCTATATTATTAATCAGTTCCATGATTAAAACTGTTTTGCCTACCCCTGCGCCTCCAAAAAGCCCTATTTTTCCTCCTCTTCTGTAAGGAGCCAATAGATCAACAACCTTGATTCCTGTTTCAAAAATAGAGGGCTTGGTCTCCAATTCTGTAAATTTTGGAGCAGATCTGTGTATAGGCAGTCTGTTGTCTGACTGGATATTGCCCAAGCTATCTACCGGCTCGCCAAGTACATTGAAAATTCTTCCAAGTGTTGGCAGTCCAACCGGAACACTTATTGGTGCCCCTGTATCTAAAACTTCTACGCCTCGTTTAAGTCCTTCGGTTGAGCTCATAGCTACTGCTCTAACTCGATTATCTCCTAGTAATTGCTGTACTTCGCATGTAATAGTACTTTCTTGATTTTTTACTTGCAGAGCATTAAATATCTTCGGCAGCTGTCCATTTTCAAATTCTATATCTAGTACTGGACCAATGATTTGTACGACTGATCCAATATTTTGGTTACTCATGAGACTTTAAGCTTAATAATTGTTTTGGGTCATAGATTTGATTTCATGCTGTATTGTGCCTTAGTTCTTTCTAAAATACAATAATTAAATATATAATACTACAGTTTACTAAATTAATGTCTTAATCTGCCTGTTGTTTTAAGCCAATTTTGTGCTTCTATATAGTTATTTGGGGCTAAATATATTGCTTGCAGCCAGTATTCACCTGCTTTATCAAAAAGAGATTTGGATATCGCAAATTTAGATTGGTTTGACGCTTTTATTCCTTGATAGTGATAAATAACAGCTATGTTATTAAGTGCTTGAGGCAATTGTCTATTTAGATCTAATGCTTGATGGTAGTACTCTAAGGCCTTGATATGCTCACCATTGCTTGCATAAATTAATCCGATATTGTAGAGTATATATGATCTATCGTACGGATCCTCTTCTATTTTTAGCGCCTCATAGTAATTCTCTAAAGCTTCAGCATATTCTCCTTCAGATTGGGCAGACATACCGTCTCTATAGTAGCAAAAAGCTTTCTTTTCTTCTTTGGTTGTTGGTAGAATTTTAAGCACAATATCAGCAAGAACAGTAAAAGTTTTGTCAATAAAATTATCGTTTTTTTGAGAGCGAGGCATAAAAATTCCTTAAGTTAATACTTGGAGTTATTTGTTAATCTTTTTTAGTTAAGAATATTTTAGTGCATTTATCTGCTAATTTGACGATTTTTTAACTTAGCTTATGCCTTGCTTACTTAGTGACACTTCTTACTGGTTCACTCTGAAAGTTAACATTTTTATTAGCATATATTATTTAATGAATAAAAACGACTCTATTTTATACTTAACAAGAGCAAAAATACTAAGTTGCATCCCTTTTGATAACAGCGATAAAATCTTCTCTTTGGAAGATTCAATAACTAGTGATTCTCTCATTAGTGGTAAGAAAAAGAGCGGGCTTAATTATAAAACAGTAGATACTTTAGAAGGTAAGAAAGCTAAAAATAGGCATAGAAAGAAAGAAAAGACAGAGCCTTCTATAGCCGAAATATTGCCTGCTATAAAAAGCGGCTTAAGTGTACGCGAAATTGCATCAGCTGCTTTAATGTCAACCTTGAAAGATGTTAAAGGTAAACAGCTGAAAGGTAAAAAATATAAGCTTAATAATGAATTGCTTGCAAATGATAAAGTGGTTAATGAAATATATTTAGACGATCCTCTGACTGTCAAAGATCTTGCCACTAAATTAAGTATACCCAGCGCTGATATTATCAAATGGTTATTTCTTAAAGGTATTTCGGTCACTATAAATCAATTGTTAGATACGTCAATTTCGAAATTGGTAGCGGAGCATTACTTGTTCAAAGTTTTAAAGCAAGATACAAGTGTAAAAGTGAAGAAAATAGATTCATCTTGTGAACAAAAAGGCAGATCCAGAGCCCCGATTATTACACTATTGGGACATGTAGATCATGGTAAAACTACTTTATTGAGAGCAATAAAGCAAGACAGTATTGATGTCCTAGAAGCAGGCAATATTACTCAGTCAATAGGCTCATATGAAATATTTATAAATAATAATTCATCAAATGACAAGCTCATTTTTCTAGATACACCAGGTCATGAGGCTTTTGTCGGGATGAGAAAAAGAGGTGCAAGTATTACAGATATAGTTGTGTTGGTTGTATCGGCAGTTGATGGATTGCAGCCACAAACAATTGAGGTAATTGAATATGTTAAGGATAGAAATTTGCCTTTAATTGTCGCAATTAATAAAATTGATAAACCGGAAGCTGATGTTGCCAAAGTCAAGAAGCAGCTGCTTGCTTTTGATATAATTGATTCCAGCATCGATGGTAATAATACTATTATTAGTGTTAGTGCACTAAAATATCAAAATGTAGATCAGCTCCTATTTTCCATTGTTGCTTTATCGAAGACCCGCAATTTGCTGTCTGACCCTTCTATGCCGGCAGAAGGTACTATTCTTGAGGCTTACTTAAATAGGCAAAAGGGTCCAGTTGCTCAGCTGCTTATAAGAAATGGTACTTTGTATATAGGAGATGTTATTCTTGCGGGTAATTTTTATGGTAAGGTAAAAGCAATAAATAATAGTGCCAATATGCAAGTTAAATCTATTGAATCTATGGCATTGGCAGACGTGCTATGCTTTACTGAAGTGCCGACAGCTGGATTATGCTTCAAGGTAGTCGCTGACGAGAAAAAAGCTAAGATCTTAGCAGCTCGCTGTATTAGACCATCTGCTTTTACTGCATTAAATAGTAGAATTTCATTAGATAATCCGGATCAAAAGTATGCGAAAAAAATTATTAATCAAGTTAATTTGATTATCAAGACAGACGTGCAAGGTGCTATTGATGCAATCGTGCACACTCTTTCGAGTGTGCCCCAGGAGAAGGTTCAAATCAATCTTTTGCTCGCTGCCCCAGGAGAAGTTTCTTTAAAAGATATCGAACTGGCTGCTGCAAGCGATTCGCTGATTCTAGTTTTTGGTCTCAGTCTTTCATCCAATATTATACGTGATGCCGAGAAAAGAGGAGTTGCTATTTATGCATTTAGCATTATTTATGACTTGATTGACCATGTTAAAAATCATATGCTAAGCTTCGTAGATCCAGATTACGAAAAGCAGATATTGGGTCGAGCGAAGGTTAAAAGCTTATTTCCTGTGAATAAAGGAATTGTAGCTGGCTGCTTCATCGAAAGCGGGAAATTAAAGAAGCAATCGTATTTTCAGGTTAAAAAAACAGGTCAAGTTATCTATACAGGTTTGATTGATTCTTTGAAGAGGTTAAAAGATGATGTTGATGAAGTTTATGAGAGTAATGAATGTGGAGTAATGTGTAAAAATTATGATTCGTGGGAAATAGGCGATTTATTGGAGTGTTATGAGCTGACGCCATTAGAAAAAACTTTATGATTCGGACGATTTTTTGATGAATAATAAATAATTATTATTCATCAGAATATTCTATTTACTACTAAAAGGTAGCAATGATAAAATACGAGCTCTTTTTATGCTTTTTGTTATTCTCTTTTGCTGCTTGGCACTCATTCCTGTTACTCTTCTAGGTATTATTTTACCCTGTTCATTGATGTACTTGCTTAATAAATCTACGTTTACACAGCTTGTTTTTTCACTTAGGTTTTGCTCATTTCTATAGCTTGTGATACTCATTATTAACTTTCATTTGATTTCTTTGAATATTTCATGCGAATTGCAATTAGGACAAAATTTCTTAAGCTCAATTCTGCCCGGTGTATTTCTTCTATTTTTTGTTGTTGTGTAGCGGAAAACACCTTTTTTTCTGAAATATTTTTCTTGTGGATCCTTGTGTATGCACTCTAAAGTTACGGTTACTCGTGAGCCTTTATTTTTTGCCATTTTTAATAGAAATTATTTTTGCGTGAGTTGTTTGACTTTTGCATTATTTCATCAGTCTTTTTCTATTGTGGATCTTCATGACTAATGATATAATCTCCTTAATATATTATACGATTTAGGCTTTAATTAAAAGTATGGCTAAAAATTTATCTACCGTTAAGCGTATTCAGATTGCAGCAAGAAATAATAAGCTTAATAAAAATTATAAATCTTCAATCAAGAATATTATAAAAAAAATAATTAAGACAAATAGTACTAATAAAATTGATAACTCTGCTGAATTTAATAAAGTGCAGTTTTTAATTTCGCAAGCTTACAGCAAAATAGACAAAGCGGCAAAAAAAGGAGTTATTCATAAAAACATGGCAGCTCGTAAGAAATCTAGGTTAGCAAATCTTCTAAAGTCGGTTAAATAATTGCTTGCTTTATTATAATCACATATGTTGATACTTTGCAGAGCATAAATACTATAATTCACAATTCTTTTTTGCGGCTTATGTATATTGTTATTGAGGTGATTAATGTTATCTAAAGAAAGAGCCAATATGTCATTTCCAGATCTTGCAGAAATTCAGTGCACAAGTTTTAAAAAATTTTTATACGAAGGGTTAGGAGAAGTTTTAAGTTTTTTGCCAACTATAACTGACCCAACAAATAAATTAGAGCTAGAGTTTTTTGGACAAGAATATAGGCTGAAATTTCCTAGGTATAGTGTAAGACGTGCCAAAAGCCGTGACCGAACTTATGGTGCCCAAATGTACATACCTGCAAAATTAACTAGAAAAGACTTAGAGCTGTCTAATTCTGATGATAGTATCGAACAAGTAAAGCCAGTCGAGAACCAAGCTAAGCAAAAGAAGTACAAAAAAAGAATGGTTTTTATTGGCGACTTACCTTTAATGACTAATAGAGGTACTTTTATTATATCTGGCACGGAGCGTATTATTATTAATCAGATAGTTAGGAGTCCCGGAATATATTACAAGCAAGAATTAGATAAAAATAATAAGCAGATTTATAGCGCTAGTTTAATTTCGAACAGAGGATCATGGCTGAAATTTGAGATCGATTCTAAAGGTCAGATTTGGGTTCGTATTGATAAGACTTATAAGGTCAACGCATATATTTTTTTGCGTTCTATAGGTATTAGCTCAGAAGAGCTAAAAAAAAGCTTGACTAAATATTCTGTTTTAAAAAATGCTTCTTTGATCTATGAAAAAAAAGAGTTACATAAAGATCTTGCAGAGTCTTCAATAGAAGATATGAGCGACGAAGAGGCTTTACTTTTTGTTTATAGTAAGCTAAGGCCTAACGAGCCTGCCACTGTATCTGTTGCCCAGCAGATGCTATATTCTAGATTCTTTGATCCTAAGCGTTATGATTTAGGAGAAGTAGGCAGACATAAAATCAATAAAAAACTTGGCTTAAAGATTCCAAGCTCTTTTCGTGTTTTATCCCCTCAAGATATTCTAGCTGCGATTGACTATTTAATTAATTTGAAGAATCAAAATATCGGTGCTTTTGATGATATAGATCATCTCGGTAATAGGCGCGTTAGATCAGTTGGTGAACTTCTTCAGAACCAGGTTAGAATAGGCGTAACACGTTTAGAAAGAATTATTCGTGAGAGAATGATTATTTGCGAACTAGATTCTTTGAGCTTGTCTAATCTTATTAACCCCAAGCCATTAATTGCTGCTATTCGTGAGTTCTTTGGCTCAAGTCAGTTATCGCAATTCATGGATCAGACAAATCCTTTGTCTGAGTTAACTCACAAAAGAAGAATCAGCGCATTAGGCCCGGGCGGATTAAATAAAGATCGTGCCGGCTTTGCGGTTCGTGATCTGCATCCTAGCCATTACGGTCGTATATGTCCTGTGGAAACTCCAGAAGGTCCAAACGCAGGATTGATAGGGTCTTTGAGTGTTTACGCAAGAGTGAATAGCTACGGCTTTATAGAGACTCCTTTTTATAAAGTAGTTGATGGTCAAGTTCTATTTTCCAATAGTTTAATATATATGACTGCTGATGAAGAAGACAATTTAAAAATAGCTCCAGCAGATACTCTACTAGATCAAGAAGGTATGATAGTAGGTAGTATCATACCAGTGAGATATAGACAAGAGTTTATTACTACCGGACCAAGTCAAATTGACTATATGGCTGTTTCTACTGTGCAAATTATCTCTGCGGCGACTTCATTGATACCATTTTTGGAGCATAATGATGCTAATAGAGCATTGATGGGATCTAACATGCAAAGACAAGCCGTGCCTCTTTTGTATCCTGAAAAACCAATTATTGGAACCGGTTTGGAATTTAAAGTGGCTAAAGACTCTGGTAGTGTTGTTATTAGTAGAAATTCAGGTACTGTTAGTTATGTATCATCAACCAAGATAGGTATTCAGAATTTAGATGGTCAAACAATTCACTATCGTCTTAAAAAATATTATAGGTCGAATCAAGACACCTGCATTAATCAGCGTCCTGTTGTTTGGCCTGGAGATCGAGTAGTTGATGGTCAAGTGATTGCTGATGGAGCCTCGACAGAAAACGGGGAAATAGCTCTGGGTAAAAATATTTTGGTTGGCTATATGGCATGGGAAGGATATAATTATGAAGATGCTTTTTTAATAAGTGAAAGATTGATATATGATGATGTTTATACTTCTATTCATATAGAGCGATATGAGTTGGAATGCAGGCAAACAAAAATGGGTCCGGAAGAGGTAACGCGTAATATACCGAACGTAAGTGATAGCTCTGTTTCTCAATTGGATAAAAATGGTGTTATTACTATTGGCTCATGGGTCGAATCGGGTGATATACTGGTAGGTAAAGTGACGCCTAAAGGTGAGTCGGATCAGTTGCCAGAAGGTAAGCTGCTGAGAGCAATTTTTGGCGAGAAAGCTAGAAACGTTAGAGATACATCTTTAAGACTTCCTAACGCAGCGAAAGGTAGAGTGGTAAATATTAAAGTGTTTACTAGGCAAAAAGGCGATGAATTACCTCCAGGAACTAATGTAATTATTAGAGTGTACGTAGCTCAAAAAAGAAAAATACAGGTAGGAGATAAAATGGCGGGTAGACATGGCAATAAGGGCATAATTTCAAGAATTGTGCCAGTTCAAGATATGCCTTATTTGCCAGATGGAACACCTTTAGATATTGTGCTCAATCCTCTTGGAGTTCCTTCCAGAATGAATGTAGGTCAGCTGTTCGAGTGCCTATTAGGACTGGCTGGGTTTTACACTAACAAGGCGTTTAAAATTGTTCCGTTTGATGAAATGTTTGGCCCTGAAGCATCGAGAGCTCTTGTTAATGCAAAGTTAAAGGATGCTAGTGTTAGTAGCAATAGATCTTGGCTTTTTAGCAAAAGTCATCCAGGCAAAATTCTTTTGTTTGATGGCAGAACTGGCGATCCTTTTGATAACCCGGTGACAGTTGGTAGAGCTTATATGCTTAAATTAGTTCATCTTGTGGATGATAAAATACATGCTAGATCTACGGGTCCATATTCACTTGTTACTCAGCAGCCTTTAGGGGGCCGCGCGCAGCATGGTGGACAAAGATTGGGAGAAATGGAAGTCTGGGCGCTAGAGGCATTTGGCGCTGCTTATACTTTGCAGGAGTTGTTAACAGTTAAGTCTGATGATATGCAGGGCAGAAATGAAGCCCTGAATGCTATTGTAAAAGGTAAGCCAATTCCTGAGCCAGGTATACCGGAGTCTTTTAAAGTATTAATGCGTGAGCTGCAATCTTTAGGGCTAGACATAGCGGTTCATAAGGTCGAGCTAACTAATGACGGAATTACCAGAGAGATAGAGGTTGATTTAATGTCATATAATGACAAAACATCTGACTTAACCAATGATATTCCTGCTGTTAATAGCTTAAATAGTAATGATTCGGCTTTTTCTGATCAAGATTTGTATCAGCAATTTGATCTTGGTAATTCTGGCTGATATTTTTAACTTTACACATGCAATGTATAATAACAGACAATAATTTGACGAATGAAAATGATAACAAGGCCAGAGCAGCAATTTGATTATGTAAAGATTAGCTTAGCCTCACCAAAAAAAATTAGGTCCTGGGGACAAAGATTGTTACCGAATGGTCAAATAATTGGCGAAGTAACAAAGCCTGAGACTATTAATTATCGCACGTTAAAGCCGGAAATGGATGGCTTGTTTTGCGAACGGATTTTTGGCCCTGTTAAAGATTGGGAGTGTCATTGCGGAAAATATAAGCGCTTTAGATATAAAGGTATTATTTGTGAGCGTTGTGGTGTAGAAGTAACTGAGTCTAAGGTCAGAAGGCACAGGATGGCATACATTGAGCTAGCTGCTCCTGTAACCCATGTTTGGTATCTTAAAGGAAGTACTAGCTATATAGCTTTAGCACTGGATTTGGCAGTTAAAGATGTAGAAAAAATAGTGTATTTTCACTCCTATATTGTAACAAATCCTGGTGATTATGAAAAACTGCAATATAAACAACTACTTGAAGGCTATGAATGGCGAGCATTGGAGGATAAGCTTTATCCTCAGTCCTCCAGTCTGTTTGGTATAGAAGTGAATATTGGCGCAGAAGCAATATATAAGCTATTAAAAGACCTGGATTTAAATGCAATAGTTGAAATGCTGCGTGAAGACGCCCTCAGTCCTCCCAAGTTAAACAAGAGTCCTTCAGCTAAATTTAATAAAAAAATGAAGCGCTTGCGCTTATTAGAAAACTTTGTCTCTACTGGCGCAGATCCTTCATGGATGATTTTTTCTGTTATACCTGTTATACCTCCTGATCTGCGTCCAATGGTGCAACTGGATGGTGGACGATTTGCAACAGCTGACTTAAATGAGTTTTATCGTAGAATTATTAATAGAAATAATAGATTGGCCAGACTGAAAGCTATTCTAGCTCCGGAAATTATTATTAGAAACGAAAAAAGGATGCTGCAAGAGGCAGTAGATTCATTAATGGACAATGGTCGAAGGGGCCGCATGGTTGTTGGCGCAAATAATAGACCATTGAAATCTTTATCGGACATAATTGAGGGTAAACAGGGACGCTTTAGACAAAATCTATTAGGTAAGCGAGTTGATTACTCAGGCAGGTCTGTTATAGTAGTAGGGCCTGCTTTGAAACTTCATCAATGTGGTTTACCGCGTGAAATGGCCTTAGAGTTATTCCAGCCTTTTGTTATTCATCGATTAATTTCCCAGGGAATAGTGAACAATATTAAGGCAGCAAAAAAAATGATTCAAAAGAATGAATCAATTGTCTGGAATGTTTTGGAAGAAGTAATTTATGGCCACCCTATACTTTTGAATAGAGCGCCTACGCTACATAGGTTAGGTATTCAGGCTTTTGAGCCTATATTAGTTGATGGTAGAGCCATAAAATTGCATCCGCTTGTATGCCCTGCATTTAATGCCGATTTTGATGGCGACCAAATGGCTGTCCATATTCCTCTTTCTTTAGAAGCTCAATCAGAAGCTCGCTTATTAATGCTGGCACCACATAACTTTTTGTCTCCTGCAACAGGTCAGCCAATATTGATGCCAAGTCAAGACATGGTTTTAGGCTGCTACTATTTAACTGCCAATAATCCAGCGTCTCAAAAAGGCGCAGGGCATTATTTTTCAGATTTAGATGATGCTCTGGTAGCTTATGAGCAAAGTCAAATTGATCTTCATGCATATATTTGGGTTAGATTTGGTGGTAAGGTTAATGATCAAAATAGTGGCAAATTAAAGACTTTGGTTAGTAACAACGATGAGTTTGTGTACGGTTTTTTGCCTGATAAACTTATTAAGTCGCATGTTGCCGGCGAGCAAGTGGTTCAATATATAAGAACAACTGCAGGACGAATTTTGTTTAATAAAGTTATTCAAGAGGCCTTATTTGATTAGTGGACTTGGAGTATGTTATGAAAAGATCAAAAAAAGATTTGCATTTTTCTAATGTTGTGATAGATAAAAAGCAGCTAAAGTATATTGTAATATGGGCTTTTAGGAATTATGGAATAGCGAGAGCAGCTAATATGGCTGATAGACTCAAAGATCTTGGATTTTATTATGCCACAAAGGCCGGTATATCTTTAAGCATTGAGGATTTAAGGATACCTCCTGTAAAAAAAACTTTACTAGAAAACACGCTGGATCTTGTTATTAAAACTGATTATAGGTATAAAATAGGTGATATTACCGCAGTTGAGCGATTTCAGAAAACTATAGATACGTGGAATAATGCTAGCGAGCTGCTTAAAAAAGAGGTTGTTAAATACTTTAAGAATACTGATCCGTTGAATGCAATTTACATGATGGCTTTTTCCGGGGCTAGAGGTAACATTTCCCAGGTTAGGCAATTAGTAGGTATGCGCGGCCTTATGTCTGATCCCCAAGGTCAAATTATTGACCTTCCTATTGCCAGTAATTTTAGAGAAGGATTGACTGTAACAGATTACTTTATTTCTTCTTATGGGGCTCGAAAAGGATTAGTAGATATTGCTCTTAGAACAGCAGACTCCGGCTATTTAACTAGAAGACTTGTAGATGTTGCGCAAGATGTCATAATTCGAGAAGTGGACTGTAAGACATCTCGAGGCATTTTGCTTGAAAATATTGTTGATAACAATAAGACCTTGGTTGACTTAGGGCAATCTTTGATAGGTCGCTTGTTGGCAGAAGATTTATTTCACCCTATGAGTTGTAAGTTGATAGCTCGTGCTCACCAAGATATTAATGATGTTATTGCAGCGGAAATTGTTAAATCTGGTATTTCAAAAGTTTTGATTAGATCGCCTATTACTTGCGATTCCAACGGTTCAGTGTGTCAAAAATGTTATGGATGGAATCTGGCTCATGGACGCTTAGTTGATTTAGGTGAAGCTATTGGAATTATCGCAGCGCAGTCAATAGGTGAGCCAGGTACACAGTTGACAATGAGAACATTTCATACAGGAGGTGTTTTTACGGGGGAGTTTGCAGATAAAATTTATTCTCCTTTCGATGCTATTCTCGTTCATCCAGACAAATCATTCTTGGTAATTACCAGAACAAGTTATGGAGATAAAGCATATTTAGTGCAAAAAAAATGTCACATAACTTTACGTGCCTTTGATAATAAGCGTGAAGTAGTGATTAACTTGAGCGAGAATTCATTAATTCTGACCGATAGCTTGACTGAAGTTGCTAAGAATCAATTAATAGCTCAGTATCCTCTAAAGAATCGTTTAGCGACTGAAAAAGCTCAAAAAATAATCACCGCAGATATATCAGGCAAAATTGCTTTCACAAATCTAGGCATAGAAGAATTACAAAATAAGCAATGTATTGCTAGAAGTGAAAAACTAGATGACAGTCTGGCTTGGGTTCTATCTGGTCAAGTTCATAATATTCCTGAAAGTGCAAGTATCGCTGTTAAAACAGGCTCTTTTGTAAACCCTGGAACTGTATTGTTAGTTGAGCAAATATTAAGCAGGCACTCAGGATATATTGAAATTTTAGACTCTAATGCAAATAAGGGCGTTAAAGAAATTTCAATTGTTACGGCGTCAAAAATTATAGATAATGCTATGTTAAGCGCTAATAAATCTTCCACGACAGACAAGTATATTTTAGAAACGCTTAACAGTGATAAATTTTTGCTCAAAATAAAGTCAAGTGATAAAATTGTGAGCGGTCAGACAATCGGTGAGTTAAATTCTAATGTGTATAAGACAAGCACAGGTGGCATTATAAAATATCTTGATTTACCAGTCTCTAAGAAGAAGCAGGATGCATATGGTGAACGCTACAATATATTGGGAGCAGGCTATGTATTATGGATAGCCGAAGAAACACATGAAATAAATAAAGATGCTTCATTGCTTCTTGTTAAGCATGGTGACTTTGTAAACAAAGGTACAGAAATTATAAGCAATCTTTTTGCTCAAAATACAGGCCTTATTGAGATTGTCGAGAAAGATAATATTGTAAGAGAGATTGTAATCAAGCCTTGTTCAATTTACAATATCGACAACGAGGCATTGTTTCATACTTATGAAAAAAAACGTGGATTCTTACGACCAGGAGAAACAATTGTAAGAAATATACTGACCGATAAATTGGTGTACTGGGAGTATTTGACCTTGTCAAGCAGGCAAATTTTACTAATTCGACCCGTTGTTGTTTACTCTATACCAAATAAGAGCTATGATTTTGCCTCTACTGATAATTCTTTCCGTCCAGATTTAATTTCTTTAACTGCGATAAGGTGCATTAATTTTAGAGATGGAGCTAAAGTAAAGTCGGTAAAAGGTGTTGATCTTATTAAAACTTATTTAACTATTTATATAGCGCCAAATTTATCGCATCTTTTGTGTTATGCTGAGTTTATTTTTCCTGATCATGATTCTTCTGATGCTAAGTTGAAATTTGCTATTGTAGATAGAGTAACGATTAAAACAAGTAAGACTGTATCACATGGTAACCAGATATTTTCACAAAACAGAATGCTAGTATCTAATAACTCATTCGTCGATGAATCTCAAGTTATCGCGCAGACAGAATTTCTATCAAATATATCTGGTCAGGTGCTTGACATAAAACTTTCGCAATCATCTAGTGGAAGATTCTTAATTTTGACTGATGCTGACAAGTATTTGTGCAATATAGGCTTAGATACTTCTGCGAAGGTTAGTGTAGGCGACTGGGTCCATCAAGACCAAGAGATTGCTGAAGGCTTTTATTCATTGCATTCAGGTCAAGTAATTAATGTATCTGATACAGGCATCATGTTGAGAATCGCTAGACCTTATTTGATTTCTCACGGTTCAATTTTACACGTAGCTCATGATGGATTAATTCAGCATGGCGAAAATATTGCAACTTTAATTTTTAATAGAGCTAAAACAGGTGATATTGTTCAAGGCTTACCTAGAATAGAAGAAATACTTGAAGCGCGTAAAAAAAGTGATAATAATTTTAATCCTCACTTGTTATTAGAAGAAAGATTTAGTTTTTATTTAGATACAGGATTAAGTTTGAATGATGCAACTCGTATGAGTATGCAAGATATACAGCTTCTTCTTATTAAAGAGATTCAGCTTGTTTATCAGTCTCAAGGGGTGAATATTTCTGATAAACATATCGAGGTGATTGTTCGCCAAATGACTTCAAAGGTTAAGATAGAGCAAGGAGGTGATACAAATCATTTGCCTGGGGAAATGGTAGATCTGCAGAAAATAGAAGCAATCAATAAAACTCTTTTAGTAATTGGTAAAGCAGTGGCTACATATCACCCTATTTTACTTGGGATTACAAAAGCTTCATTAAACACAGAAAGTTTTATTTCGGCAGCGAGTTTTCAAGAGACAACAAAAGTGTTGACCGAAGCAGCTATGTCTGGCAAGCTAGATTGGCTCAGAGGTTTAAAAGAAAACGTTATTATTGGTCGACTGATTCCGGCAGGCACAGGTTTTAATGCTAGCGAAGCGAATGTTTATCCTGAAAACTTTGAAGGTATCAATATTGATTCAATTATTGGACAGTCGCCTGATGCTTCTTTTGAGGACATTATCCTCGACGATAGAGAAGCAAGAAATTTAATTAAGTGGAAGCAGTAAGTAAAAAGTTTGCAACCTGGTGCATGTATCTATTAAAATTAAGATATAATTCTCAGATCCAATACTTGTGCTTTCTGAATGCAGCTCAAAGCTAGCCAATATAAAACAATAATTAGTATCTTAATCTAATCGGAGAAATATTAAATTTATATGACAAACGTATCTTTATCTGAATTACTAGAAGCTGGTGTCCACTTTGGTCATCAATCCAGAAGATGGAATCCTAAGATGTTTCCTTATATTTATACAGAGCGTCACGGCATACATATCATTGACTTGGTGCAAACGGCACAATTGCTTAATGAAGCATATGATCTTATCAAGAGTTTTTCCGCCGACGGTAAAACATTTCTTTTTGTTGGTACTAAACGACAGGCAGCAGCAATTATTGCTGAGCAAGCTATACGATCTAACTCCTTTTATGTTAATCAAAGGTGGCTAGGTGGCATGCTGACAAACTGGAGTACAATTAGGTCAAGAGTAGATAGATTAAAAAGCTTACAGAGGCAAGAAGAAAGTGGTGCTATGAGTCAGCTACCTAAGCGAGAAGCCGCATGCTTAAAGAAAGAGTTGGAAAAGCTTGAGAGGCATTTGGGTGGAATCAGAGATATGAAAAAAATACCTGATATTGTTATTATAGTTGATCAAAGAAGAGAAGCAACGGCTCTTCAGGAGTGTCTTAAGCTGGGTCTTACCACTCTATGTATTCTTGACACGAATTGCAATCCGGATCTTGTCGATATACCTATTCCAGCAAATGATGATGCAATAAGATCCATTAAGCTTGTAATATCGAGAATTGCTTCAGCTATTTTAGAAGGTCAAAATTTAAAAAATCAATCCAAAATACCAGATTCTGACTATTGATATTTCAGCTGAATTCAAACTCTTTATTGTCTAGTAAAAAATAATTATTAAGGTTATTAATTATGTGTATACATGTATCTGCTCAACGTGTTAAAGAGCTGCGTAATCAAACAGGCGCAGGAATGATGAGCTGCAAAAAAGCTTTACAGGCCTCGAAAGGAGATGTATCTTTAGCAATTGAAAATCTGCGCAAGCAAGGCCTAGCATCTGCAAGTAAGAAATCGCAGCGCATTGCTACAGAGGGATTAATAGAAAGCTATATTCATTCAGGTTCACGCATAGGGGTTTTACTGGAGCTGAATTGTGAAACGGATTTTGTAGCACGTCATGAAGAATTTCGTTTACTAGCTAAAAATATTGCCATGCAAGTTGTTGCTTCTCCTGATGTTAAGTATGTTTCTATTATGGATATTCCTGAGGAAGTTGTAATACAAGAAAAAAAAATAGAGATGGGGAAGGATGATCTAAAAGGGAAGCCTGAAGGTATTAAAGAAGTTATTGTGAATGGTAGGCTTGAAAAAAGACTAAAAGAATTGGCCTTGCTTGATCAAACTTTTATACGTGATCCAGGCTTATTAATCCGCGATCTTGTAGACCAAAAGATTTCTTTGCTTGGTGAAAACATTAAAATTAGGCGCTTCGAGAAGTTTATTTTGGGCTCAGTTATTTAAGCCAAAAGCTTTTTAGTTATAATATTTTTCATGTAGGTGTATTAATTGACAGATGTTAGTTATGAATATTTGCAATAATTATGTTGCGATTTGCCAAATAAAGTTAAATAACATAAATATACATATATAATAGATACGAAGACTTAAAGCTGTCTAAATCATCAGCAAAAGATACAAAAATTTAATATTTTTAACCACTAATTACTTATCATAATGGTATTTCCGATGCATCAAAGCAAACTAAATATCTTGTCATACATAAGCGTTTCAGCTATTGAAGTTGGGCAGCATCTATATTGGAGTATAAGCAATTACAAGATTCACGGACAAGTTTTTATTGTCTCTTGGATTGTAATTATTGGACTGCTTGCTATTTCATTTGTGGGAACACGAAGTCTTAGTCGAATTCCGTCAGGCATACAAAATTTTATGGAATTCGTCTTAGAATTTTTGCAGGATATCGCAAAAACACAAATAGGACACGACTATAGGCCTTGGGTACCATACACAGCCACAATTTTTTTATTTATTCTCGGCAGTAATTGGGCAGGCGCATTAATACCATGGAAGCTAATCAGTCTGCCTCAAGGCGAACTTGCTGCCCCCACTAATGATATCAATACTACTGTAGCCTTAGCTTTATTAACTTCTATTTCTTACTTTTATGCTGGCCTCAGTAAGAATGGATTAGGTTATTTTTCAAGGTATGTTGAGCCAACTCCAGTTTTGTTGCCGATCAATATCTTGGAAGATTTTACAAAACCATTGTCCCTAAGCTTTCGTTTATTCGGTAATGTCTTAGCTGATGAGTTGGTTGTATCAGTATTTACTCTACTTGTGCCTATTTTTATTCCTTTGCCTGTTATGATACTTGGTCTTTTTGCAAGCTCAATACAGGCTTTGATTTTTTCAACTTTATCCGCCGCGTATATAGGCGAAGCAATAGAAAGCCACAGTGAATAATAAGAAAGAAAATAAATGAAACCTGTTAATTCTCTATCTATACTATTACGAATTTTAAACTATGGACTCAATTGTTTCCGCCGCATCTGTTATTGCTGCAAGTTTAGCAGTAGGCCTAGCTGCTATTGGTCCCGGAATTGGGCAAGGTAGTGCAGCAGCTAATGCAGTTGAAGGTATTTCTAGGCAACCAGAAGTTGAAGGTAAAATCAGGGGCACCCTGTTGCTGAGCTTGGCTTTCATGGAGTCACTAACAATCTATGGTTTAGTTGTTGCTTTATCTTTACTGTTTGCTAATCCTTACACGGGATAGTCTTATATCATGCGCTTAGTTTTTTATGTTTCTATAGAAAACTAAGCGTTTTGTAAGATCTATTACATATAAATTTTTGTATTATAGGCTACTAGGCTAATGTATGCACTATTGTTGTCGTTAATAGAGAACGATCTGGGTGAGCAGGGGGGCCTGTTTGATTTTAATGCAACATTGCCCTTAATGATGTTGCAATTTTTGATTTTAATGTTGCTTTTGAATTACCAGTTTTATAAGCCTGTCGCAAATGTTTTGGATGAAAGAGCTGACTATATTAGAAACAGTTTAACAACAGCCTCAGCATATTTGCTAAAGGCAAACGAATTAACTCAAAAGTACGAAGAGGCTCTATCTGATTCAAGAAAAAGAGCTCAAGAAACAATAAAGACTTCTCAAAAAGAAGCTCAAGATATTGTAGCTGTAAATATTAGGGAGGCTCAAAAAGAAGCAGAGAAATTAGTTTATGAAGCTTCTGAGCAATTGAATGCGCAAAAAGAGCATGCGCTTAAAACTTTAGAGAGCCAGGTTTATATTTTGAGTAGCCAAATTAGGGCAAAATTAATAAGTCGTCAGTTTTTATAATATAACAAATAATCAACTTGAATTTATTTTAATATTGACGTAATTATGAATATTTATGTCGTGATATGCAATATGTTATCGCAATACACTGAAAACAGATCATTCGGTCTAAATGCTGACTTTTTAGAGGCAAATGTAGTTAATATAGCCGTATTGTTTTTCGGCCTAGTTTATTTGTTAAGACAATTTCTAGGTGCTCTTTTAAAAACTAGGCGCCAAAAAGTTTTATTGGCCATTCAAGAGTCAGAAGAAAGACTGCAAAAAGCAAGTGCTCGATTGGCTGAGTCGGAAAAGCAGTTTAAGCAAGCTGCTATGGTCATAAGGCAAATTGAGCAAGAAGCAATTGTAACAGCTGCAAAAGTTAGACAGTCCATACTTGATCAAGGAAAACTTGATATAGAGCGATTAACAGAAGCAGGCAAAATAAGCATAGCTATAGCTGAAAGGCAAGTAGTAGAGCAGATTCAGCAGCAAATTATAGACTTGTCTGTTTTGCAGACTGCTCAAGACCTTAAAAGGCAAATAACCTACTCTGTGCAAACTAAAATAATTGATGATAATATATTGCAATTAGGAGATAGCCTATGAGTCTAAATAGCTCTTCTGTTCAAATTGTTTTGCCCTATGCAGAAGCTTTACTTGCTTTATCTCGAAGCCTGCAGGCGGTTGATACAACCGCTACTCACTTAAGTTTAATTCTTGAAAGTCTCGAGAGATCGGAAAAACTGGAAAATTTTTTGAACAACCCCCTGTTTGCAGCAAAAGTAAAAAAAAGTGTTCTAAATGAGCTCTTCGCGAATCAAGTCAATCCTCATGTTTTGCACTTTCTTTATGTATTAGTTGATCGGAGAAGAATTGTTTTACTCAAATCAGTAATACAGCACTACTTTGATTTGGCTGATAAGTTGCGACTCGTTACTGTGGTTGAAGTAATTACTGCTCTTCCATTAAATGACTTGCAGAAAGAGGCTGTACAGAAAAAGTTAAAACACATGACCGCTTCGAATGAAGTTCGCTTAATCGAGCAGGTCGACTCTGACTTAATAGGAGGATTAATTGTAAAAATTGGTTCAAAAGTTATAGACATGAGTATAAGTGGTCAATTGAGTCAAATATCTTCTTACTTAAACAGGTCACCACGTACTTAGTGATGCTAGAAATAGCTGAAGTAGTAGTAAATATTTTTTGAGAATTATAACAATAAATATGGTAAATATTAGACCTGATGAAATCAGCAGCATTATTCGCGATCAAATTGAGCAATACGATCAAGGCCAACAAATTAGTAGTGTAGGCACTGTTCTACAAGTTGGAGACGGTATTGCTAGGGTTCATGGATTAGATGAGGTTATGGCAGGTGAGTTGCTAGAGTTTGATGACGGCACTATAGGTATTGCTTTAAATTTAGAGAGCGATAACGTTGGAGCAGTTTTGATGGCCGAAGGCAGACAGATTTTGGAAGGCAGTGTGGTAAAAGCAACAGGTAAAATCGCACAAATACCTGTTGGACAAGAATTTTTGGGGCGTGTTGTTGATCCTTTAGCATCTCCTGTAGATGCTAAAGGTATGCCGAGTACCTCTGAGACTAGATTGATTGAATCATATGCACCTGGTATAATTGGCAGGCAGTCTGTGTGTGAGCCTATGCAAACAGGGATAACTGCTATTGATTCCATGATACCAATTGGCAGAGGCCAGCGCGAGTTAATTATTGGAGATAGACAAACAGGAAAAACAGCTGTCGCTTTAGATACAATCATAAATCAAAAAGGTCAAGATGTTATTTGCGTATACGTTGCAATAGGTCAAAAAGCTTCATCGGTCGCTCAAGTTGTTTCTGTTTTAGAGGAAAAAGGCGCTTTGGATTACACTATCATTGTTGCTGCTAATGCTGATGACTCTGCTACTTTACAGTATATTGCTCCTTACACAGGAGCAGCTCTAGCCGAGTATTTCATGTATAAAGGCAAGGCAACGCTGGTAGTTTACGATGATTTGACAAAGCAAGCTCAAGCTTATCGCCAAATGTCATTGCTCTTAAGGCGACCACCTGGCAGAGAAGCATATCCAGGAGATGTCTTTTACTTGCATTCTCGCTTACTGGAAAGAGCTGCAAAGCTAAACAGTGAACTTGGAGGCGGAAGTATGACCGCTTTACCAATTATTGAAACTCAGGCTGGTGATGTGTCTGCTTACATACCTACAAATGTGATTTCTATTACAGACGGCCAAATATTTTTATCCGGAGATTTATTTAATTCAGGCATCAGGCCAGCAATTAATGTAGGTATATCTGTTTCCAGAGTAGGTTCTGCAGCTCAGGTAAAAGCAATGAAACAAGTTGCAGGCAAATTAAAGCTAGAGCTTGCTCAATTTGCTGAATTAGAAGCATTCTCGCAATTTGCCTCAGATCTTGATAAAGCTACCCAGAATCAATTGGCTAGAGGTCAAAGACTGCGTGAGATTTTAAAACAGCCGCAAAACTCACCTATATCGGTAGAAGAGCAGGTTGCAATTATTTACACAGGAATTAATGGATATCTGGACGATATTCCTTTAACTGAGGTGCAAAATTTCATTATTGCCTTACGTCAGGACTTAAAAAATAGTAAGCCAGAATTTAGTGAAGATGTTCGTAATACTAAAAAATTAAGTCCAGAAAGCGAAGAGTTGCTAAAAAAAGCAATTGAAGATGTAAAACAAGGGTTTTTATAATCCATTAGTTTAAAATAATGATTAATTATAAATTAATCATTATTTATTATCGATTTTATAGATCTTTAAACTTTAGCAGATCGCTATAGCCATGCTTCTCTAACTGTTTAGCCAGCTTTGCATTGCCGCTGTGTATAATTTGGCCTTTTTGCATAATATGAACAAAATCAGGGGTTATGTGATCGAGCAAGCGTTGATAATGAGTAATAAGAATTATTGCTTTTTTAGAATCGTGGAAGGCATTGATGCTACTTGCAATATTTTTTAAAGCATCAATGTCTAGACCTGAATCAGTTTCGTCAAGAATTGACAGGTCATTGTCAAGCAAAGACATTTGTAGTATTTCATTCTTTTTCTTTTCACCTCCAGAAAATCCTTCGTTGACATTTCTCGATAGAAACTCGCTGTCTATCTTGATGCTTTGCATTTTTTGATTAATGAAATTAAAAAAGGATAAAGGATCTAGTTCCTGCTTTCCTTTTGCATTTTGTTTTTCATTGTATGCTAGTCGCAAAAAATCTAAATTATTTACTCCTGGTATTTCTATGGGATACTGAAATGCCAAAAATACACCTGCATGAGCTCGTTCTTCTGCCTCTAACGAAGTAATATTTTTTCCATTAAGCCTGATTGATCCTTGCGTCACTTTATATAAAGGATGTCCAGCAATAACTTTAGCTAAAGTACTTTTGCCTGATCCATTTTGTCCCATGATAGCGTGTATTTCTCCCGCTTTAACAGATAGATTAAAATCACAGATTATATTTTTGTCTTGAATATCAACATGTAAATTCTCGATTTCTAGAATGTTTTTTTTTGGCATACTAGCCTACTGTCCCTTCTAATTTTAAATTAAGTAAACGATCAGCTTCCATTGCAAATTCCATTGGCAGCTCATTGAAAACCTCTTTACAGAAGCCACTAATCATAATTGATATAGCGCTATCTATACTAATGCCTCTCTGTAAAAAATAAAAGATCTGATCTTCACCAATTTTTGAAGTCGAAGCTTCGTGCTCAATTTTTGCAGATGAATTTTGGACTTGTATATACGGAAAAGTGTTGGCCTTGCATTTTTTTCCTATTAATAGTGAATCACACTGAGAATAGTTCCTAGCTCTAGCTGCTTTCGGTCCGATTTTTACCAATCCACGATAATTATTAATTGAGTGACCCGCGGATATACCCTTCGATATAATCTTGCTTTTGGTACTGCTTCCTATATGAATCATTTTGCTCCCTGTATCAGCTTGTTGATAATTGTTGGTTAAAGCAACAGATGCAAACTCTCCAATAGAGTAATTGCCAGCAAGTACGCAGCTCGGGTATTTCCATGTAATTGAAGATCCTGTTTCCACTTGTGTCCATAGAATTTTTGAATTAGCTCCTAAGCACAAGCCTCTTTTGGTAACAAAATTATATATTCCACCTTGCCCTGTTTTATTTCCAGAATACCAATTTTGTACCGTGGAATATCTAATAGTTGCGTTTTTCAATGCAACAAGCTCAACCACAGCAGCGTGCAACTGATTATTGTCGTATTGAGGAGCTGTGCAGCCTTCTAGATAGCTAACATAGCTATTTTCGTCAGCAATAATGAGAGTTCTCTCGAATTGACCTGATTCCTTATTGTTTATACGGAAATATGTAGATAATTCCAGCGGACAGCGTATATTTGGTGGTATATAGCAAAATGAGCCATCGCTAAAAACTGCAGAGTTTAAAGCTGTAAAATAATTATCTCCAATAGGTACAACTGAGCCTAGATATTTTTGAACTAGATTAGGGTATTTCATAACTGCTTCGGATATAGAGCAAAATATTACACCTGAGTCAGCAAGTTCTTTTTTAAACGTTGTACCAATAGAAACACTATCAAATACAGCATCAACAGCAACATTGGCTAATCTTTTTTGTTCGTTTAACGAAATACCAAGCTTATCGAAAGTCTCCAATAGTTCTGGATCAAGATCCTTGAGGCTTTTAATTTCTTTTTTGAATTTAGGACTAGAGTAATAAAGCATTGAGCCGTAGTCGATTTTATCATATTTCAACTTGGCCCATGATGGTTCACGCATTTTTGTCCATTTGCTATATGAACTCAATCTAAATTGCCTAAGGTACTCAGGATCTTTTTTTTTGTCAGAAATTAGGCCAATAATCTTCTTGCTTAAACCTTGAGGAAATGCCTCTGAGCCTATATTGGTTGAAAATCCATACTTGTATGGCTTATTAATAATTGCATTAATTTGTGAAGTTGTTGATGACTCCATTTAGTTACCTCGATTTTTCACTGTGCCTCTATTTTATAAAATTCATATATATTTAGTCATAAAAGTAATTATAGATACTTAAATTGCTATACTGAATTTCTTTACTATACAGTGTGTGTGCAATAATGAAAATAGTTATATTGATATTTACTGCAAATAGTCTTATAAAAGATATAAGAGTAGAAAAAAAGACTCTCCAGTTGTTGGTTCTGCCTTCATCGATAGCTCTGAGAATGTATGCAATTCTCGCTATCTCAATTTGCTCGGAAATAATTTTGAGAAATTGAGAGGATGCCATGACAATAAAAGTAAATTTTACTCTGGAGCGGTGCTGAAAATACTTAAATCCAGCTATAGCTACTTTTAGCATGTTGCTATGCTTGGTTGTGAGTAATAAAAGTCGAATTGAAAACAGGTAGATTAAATGAATACTAATAAAACGCAAAGCGGATGCAGGCAAGTAAAAAGAAAATCCTGTACTTCTTATTGCCATTGTGCCATCGCTGGTCTGTATATTGAATAAAGAAAGCCGTAAGACTTTTCTCTGGCAAAGTACTTTTGAATTGTATGAATTCTCTGTTTTTGCGCTTATCAGCACAAATAAAATAGATATAGCCCAGCTTTTCAGGAAGTAGTTTTTGATACCTTGAGGTATTTCTATTGACCGCCATAAAAAAAGTAAAAACAATAGACAAGCAAGTATATCCTTAAGAGAAATAACAGGCAAATACATTAGCTGTAAGAATACAATAGTTAATTTTGTTTTGCTATTTTGTAAATGTAGCCAGCTTTTAGGAGAGTATAAATATTCGTACGATGCAAAAAGTCTAGCAAGATTCATGTTTTCTATGTATAAAATTGGCAATAGCTATCTAATTATAGTATAATTAATAATAGATAGGGTAGATGGCGAAATTGGTAAACGCATCACACTCAAAATGTGACAACTTTAGTTTTGAGGGTTCAAGTCCCTCTCTACCTACTGCTACATTTCAAGTAATTAAAAAAGATATGAGTTTATTAATTTTAGGTGCAACAGGGACATTAGGCAGGCAGATTGTAAAAAAAGCTTTAGATGAAGGATTTCAGGTTAAATGCTTTGTTAGAAACTTTAAAAAAGCCGCATTTCTAAAAGAATGGGGAGCTGAATTGATCTATGGTGATTTAAAAGTGCTAGAAACAATACCTCGCTCCTTGTATGGTGCAACAGGTATAATAGATGCATCAACAGTAAGATCAGTCGATTTTGAACTTGTGGATAGAATAGAGCTAGAGAGTAAAAAAATTTTGATTAAGTCGGCACAACTGGCTAAGATTAGGCGCTATATCTTTTTTTCTCTGTTTAGTTCTGAAAAATATCAAGACTCAATAGCTTTGATGAAATTCAAGTTTCGAGTAGAATGTTGCTTAAAAGAATCAGGGTTGAAATATACAATTTTTTATTTATGTGGTTTTTTTCAAGGATTAATTCAGCAGTATGCTTTGCCGATATTAGATAGCCAACCTATTTGGGTCACCAAAGAAAATCAGTCTTTGCCTTACATAGATACGCAAGATGTAGCTAGATATACGATCAAAAGCCTTTCATTGCAGGCTTCACAAGATCAAGCTTTTCATTTGGCAGGATCATCTAAGTGGACATCTATTGAAATTATTGAATTATGCGAAAAGCTGTCAGGGCAAAAGGCAAAAATTTCAAAAATACCTATATTTTTCCTTTTTTCTTTGCGCTACTTCGCAAAATTTTTCCAATGGACATCAAGTATCTCAGAAAGACTCGCTTTTACTAGTTTTTTGGCAGAAGAGCAAGTTTTTAACGTATCCATGGATCAATTCTATATTGCGTTTGACACAAGTAAAAATGATTTTAATTATTTAGATAATTATCTTCAAGAATATTTTTTAAGTATTCTGCAGAGAATGAAGGAACTGAGTAATGAGAAGGATAAAAGTGCCTCAATTGATATTTTTTAATTTAATATGGATATTGGAATTATTACCGCTCGTCTAGCATGTGATCCTACCAGGTTTTGCAGCTTCGGACATTATTTCACAGAGGTGCAAGTGCATTTTTTGCAGGTTAGAAATAATTTTGCTAAAGCATTAGTTGTAGCAGATAACCAAATAGGCGAAAATATTTCTAAATTCTATTGTCAAAATGATTATATAATTATAGAGGGCGAAGCGATAGTGGTTGAAAATAGCTCTTATAATGCATCTTTAGTTATTTATGCCACAGATGTTCAACCTGCACATTTGATAATGGAAGAATAATATTTTTTACAGAGATAGCCATTTTCTGTACTATTTTCATGTACAATATATAGAAATTAGATATATTTAGATCAATCACTATGCTTACCTTAAAAGTATTTGTTTATACAACTGTTATCTTTTTTGTATCTTTGTTCTTTTTTGGCTTTCTTTCGAATGATCCATCTAGGAATCCTAATCGTAAAGACCTAGAGTAATTACTGCAATTGATAAATTAGTTAATCTTATACTTGCTCCGGATTTAGTATTTGATTAACTAATGCGTATTTCTGAAGAGAAAGAGCTTCCTATATATTTATTGGACTTATGAATAGTTGACTTAATCACTTTTAGATTACAATTCAGAAAGTGAATCTTTTCAACTGTAGTAATATCATTGTTGGATGACATGATAGTCAAATAATTGCAAGATTGGCTCTGTACTACAAATTGATTTAAAAAAGCAAAATTTTGATCGAGCTTTATCAATAATTTTATACGTGATCCTCGGTATACAAATACTATATAGTGAACACTATGTATTTGCCTATTTGTAGACTCTATGCAATAAGTACTTATATTACTTAGCTCATACTCTTCATTTAAATACTGCTTTACAGATTCTAAACACGGCTTGTGCTTTTTTATATACGTCCACTGAACTTGGTTGACAAATAGGTTTGTATAATCAGGACATGCCAATAAGGAATAATTAGCGCTTTGCACAATCCATTGGCCTGCTAGGCTAACAATTGAAAAAACATCGTTCATGAGTATTAAAATTATTTTTGCTTGTTTTAACTTATTATCTTTTGTACTTCTGTCTCTGTTTGCTGCATATTCTCATTAAGATTGCTTAATTTGTACAGCATTAATTGAATAGAATATCGGTATTTATGCAAGCTTGCTTAGTCAATCTTATCTAATGCTAGCAAATTTCGATAACCTTACTATCTTTTAGCATGTATATCCAGCAAACCTCGTATATCTTGTTTAGTAAATATAACTGTATTGAATCAGCCATTATCTAATTGCTTGTTGATTTATCGCTAAATATGAACTAACAGCATGCATTAATTTAATTATAAATATGAAGCATTGGAACCTGAATAGAGTCAGTAAATCTCGATTGGACAAAATCAATTTTATGCCTAGATCTATAAACAAAATATTTGAAAAACTGAAGAAAGAGCTAGACCCTTATGCTGAATTAGAAGCTCTTGAAGAATTTAAAATATCTAAGTACCATACAGTTGTGTCATTCAAATATATTTTATCGTTAATCATTGTACCTATATTTGTAAATCAAGCAACAAAGAATTTTTTCTTAGGACCAATGATAGATTATATATGGAGTATAGAAGACCCTAATCTGTTTTTAAATGAGTCACAAGAGGAAAGAGCTTTTGCTGAGCTACAAAGATTTGAAGAAAAAATTCATTTTGAAGCGCTAATAGGAAAAACTCCTGAAGTTCCTGGTGAGATAGCTGACCAAGAGATTGCTAGAAAAGCGAAAATAATTGCTATAAAGTACGCTAACGAAAGCGTGACAGCAATTAAGAATATTTTTTCTGATATCGTTGCTATTGTAGCCTTTTTGCTCATCTTGAGTATCACAAAAAAACAAATCTCTATTCTCAAGTCATTTCTTAATCAGTTGATCTATGGCCTTAGTGACACTGCTAAAGCATTTTTGATTATTCTGGTTACAGATATATTTGTAGGCTTTCACTCTCCTCACGGATGGGAGGTTATAATTGAAACAATGCTAAGGCATTTGGGGCTGCCTGAAAGCAGGGATTTTATTTTTATATTCATTGCAACTTTCCCAGTAGTGCTTGATACAATTTTTAAATATTGGATATTTAGATATTTAAATAAATTGGCTCCTTCGGCTGTTGCGACATATCATAGCATGAATGAGTGAAGTACATTGATTTTTAGATACTTTGATATTAGAATATTTATTAATCAAGCATCTGTGGCCGAGAGGCCGAAGGCAGCGGACTCATGTGTGATCCGTTTTTCAGGTGTTAAAGGTCGCAACAAATTAATTGTGGCTTTGAAGCTAACTGAAAATATTACATAGGTAATATAACTATATTTTCTGTGCCGGCAAATAGCCAGCCATTGCAAATCATAAATGAACTCTAATAGTTGATTTAATAATGAATTAGCCTGATCATTGTTTAAATTAAGCAGACTATAAGAAAAATTAATAAGACTAGAGTAACGAACCCTTGCATAAAATACTATCAAATATATATAAATATATATATGTTTCAGCTGCATAATTACTGTGAGTTAATTTATGCATGATTTACTGAGTTAAACATAGTATATAGAGAGGAGTCTAAGTTAATTGTTGTATAGAAAATATGGAACGGAGTAAATAGTATATAAGTTCTTAGAGTCAAATTTCTCTAAGTTAATAAAGGCTATAAATACTTATATGCTTTAAAGACATAGTAGTAAGTTATATGCTTTGATATAAGCTCGGCAGACGTACTATGCTTATTATTGAGATCATTGCAAAATCTATATGTGTACCAAAAGTTATTTCAGTCACTTTTGTGAAGTAAAAATTAATCTTAGCAGTATAGAAAAAACTATATTAAATGCTCAAAAAAAAATCTATCATGCCTCTAAATTATTTGAAAAAGATAGGCTTGACAGAGAGCATAAGACTGTTTTACTTAACCATGATGTTTTTGTGTTAATTACCAAAAATTCGATCAAGAATATTAAAAAAAAATTAATCAAGGTGCCTACTTTAAGAAACTTTGCCTGGTGTCATACCTTGCATTATTTGGCAATAATGTTCCAGATTTTTGTAGCTTACCAGTAATTAAAATGCAATTGGTCAGGTATTTGACCATTGCATTACTAGAACCTGAATGGAAAGCAAAAAGTGAAAACCGTAAGTCTAAAAACAAGAAAAGTAGTATTATAGACTACTTAAAAAAATGTGCCAGTAAAACCATGTGCCACTTGCAATCCTCAAAAGATAACCGCTCACTAGTGTTAAATACTGATATTTATAATAGTAAGAATATTGATATCAAAAAATTAACAAAATCTCTAGGCAGTATTTGCATTCCTTGCACTGAACTCAATTTATTCATTTGTCAGTATGTGCTAAAAAAAATTATGCATATTGGCTTAGAGTGGTACCTTTACACGAGTATGCAGATTAACCATTTATGTTTTTACATACAATCAGCCCAAGAAAAGCATTTTTTCTTTTTCTTGCACTGCGGCGACTTTTCAGCAAATACTGTAGAAAAAATAAGTGTTTTTTTTGATAAACTAAAGCTAAGTCTTAGAAGTATAAAATGCATTGTATATAAATATATCAAGCACTTGATAAACCTCTTTGCCTTTGATTATTTAGGTAAAAACATTTTTAACTATTTATTTAAATGCAGCGATACAGTGATTGAAAATCTTGTTATAAAAATCAAGAAAAAGTTGTACCACAAAAACAAGCAGGGCTTCTGGAGAGCAAATGTATATACTTCATTGCATCAGCCTGTATTGCAAGTTAAAGAAGTGCTTTACTTATGGCGCAGCTACCACTCGTCCATACTAACCAAATCACAGGTGCTGAAAATAAATAAAACTATTGATCACATGTTTTATAAATGGCAAATGAAACGAAAGTAAATAATAAGAAAAGCCGTATGAAGTGAAAATTTCATGTACGGTTTGACGGAGAGACTTTGTTTAAGTCTACTCTAATAATCCGCCATTCTGAAAAGAACGTCGCTGGTTCGAATCCAGCCAGATGCATGAATAGCCCCATTTAAGGGGTTATTTTGCTTTTATCATCCTAAATCTAAAGTAGTTTATTGACAAAGTGACTATGGAGAATTAAAAGCAGTAGAGTGCTTTAGCTTAGCATGTACAACTGAAGTAATCAATAACAAAGCGGGTAGCGGGAATCGAACCCGCATTATTAGCTTGGAAGGCTAAAGTTTTACCACTAAACTATACCCGCTAGAGGCTTTTGATACCGGATGATCATACCACATCTGACAAATGCATGCAAAAGAAAAGCTGAATAAGAGATTTTAATCAATTCCTTCTAATATAACGCCTAGGAATTTTGCTAAATCTGCTGCCTGGCTTTCTACATCTGATAATAGTAATGGTTGACCTACCCGGGTTAACGGGATTTGCCTATTGTCTTTCATCCTTAAATATATTTCTCTCTTTGGAGCTAATCCTTCTTTAATATCGATTTTAATTGATTGTATATCTTTCGTACGATAAGTTAACGACAATGACCTATTTTTACCGGGAAATCCTAAGCGGAATATTGTAATTAGACCAATATCATTATTGAATTCATTGTAGCCTGAGCCAACGTTCCAGATAATTGTAAGCCATAAAAATAAGCTGACTGACACGGCTAATGTGCCATAAAATACCATTACAGCACCTTGCGGCATAAATGATATATTGCATGAATTGTTAAATGGTAAAGCATTGAGTCTTAAATAGCTATAGATTCCAGTAATAATAAAAGCTAATCCCCCTAGTAAAACTATTGTTGCCCACCAGTAGTTACTAAGTCTACGTGAGCCTAGAATTTTTTCCGTTTTTTTTGCCGCCATAGAAATTAATAAAATGCTTTATTGATTTATTGAAGTTACCTGCTAAGTTTAATATATGATATGCATGCACATCTTAACGTATGACTCAGTACGATTTCTATATTAACCTAATTGCTTGCAAGCTAAAGAATAGCCCTAAAGCTAAGCCAGAAAACAGTCCAATAAACAAAATATAGCTAATTAATGTAAGCATGCTCTACTCGCTCCTAAAAAAATACAGTAAACTTTGATTCAATTATAAGTATATATATTGTACAATATTAACTGTGGCATACTACATTATATATATTTTAGCCATACGCGTTTTCGGAATATATGATTACTTTTGTTTACGGAAGAAACACGTGTTAATAATTTTTAAATCATTTACTGCTGAGATACAGACCTATGTCAGATTTTATTCAACCCTATAATAACGATCCATTTGTGGGAAACTTATCAACTCCTGTAAGTACATCAGGGTTTACAAAAGCATTTATCAGCAATCTGCCTGCTTACAGAAAAGGATTATCACCTCTTTTAAGAGGCTTAGAGATTGGTATGGCCCATGGCTACTTTCTTGTAGGACCTTTCGACAAACTAGGCCCTTTAAGGAATACAGATGCGGCTCTTTTAGCAGGCTTCTTGTCTGCTGTTGGCTTAATTGTCATACTAGCAATATGTTTATCTATGTATGGCAATGTCTCTTTTGAAAAAAATGACTCTCAAGATATCTTACAGACCAATACAGGCTGGACTCAGTTTACGGGAGGATTTTTAGTGGGCGCTATTGGAGGATCCGGTGTTGCATATTTAGCACTGGCAAACTCGCCTGTTATACAAAGCCTAGGCCTAATCTTATTTTAGAAACTAACAAAGCTAGTAAGGGGACTTGAACCCATAGCCTGCTGATTACAAATCAGCTGCTCTACCAATTGAGCTATACTAGCCGTTAGACAGAATCGTGTCGAAAGCCTATGCTTGACACGATTCTGTTCTAAGAACTATCAATTTTCTTTTATTCCCTTGTAACTCTTTTCGATTTCTTCAGTTTCTAAATCAATATTAGTACAGTCTAGATAGTAATCTATCGTAGAATCAAGGCAAGCTGAAGACCATCCAACTGGTCTCTCAAACAAAAACTCGACATCAAAATCTGATCTGTACTGATTTTTATCTAACAGCATCGTATTCTCCCAAAACTTATTTTATTACTTATCTGATTATAGCACAAAAAAATACTTTTGTCACCCTTTTGCTGTAATGACTAAAAGGCAAGCTTGTGCCTGTTTTTCATTGACTTAGCAGATATGCGCACAGAAACCCATCGAGACTTTGCTGAGCACCATATTCTTTTCTTGTGCAAGTTAATGTTCTGCAGTTTTTTAGTTTTAATATGAGAGTGCGACACAGAATATGCATTATTAGCCTTTCTATTACTTACTTGACATTTTCTAGGCATAAATTTACTCACTTCCTAAGCATTTTTGTATTCTATTTACTACAGTAGTTTTAGGTATAGCGCCAATGATTGTATCAACTATATCGCCGCTGTCAAAAATAAGCAACGTAGGTATACTTCTTATACCATAGAGCGCAGCAGTACTAGGATTTTCGTCAGTATTTACTTTTACAACCTTGATGCTTTCACCATACTCACTAGCAACTTCATCAATTACTGGAGCAATCATTCTGCAGGGGCCACACCAAGGTGCCCAAAAATCGACAAGCACAAGTTTTTCTGATGCTAAAACCTCTTGGTCAAAAGTGGTATCTTTAATTTGTTTGACTATCAAAACAGAATTTACTTTACTTAGTTGATGTCCCTTGCTGACTATTATTGTACCACACGTATGTATTATATAAAATAATTTCAGCTCGGTAAGTAAAAATATTAGTAAATATTATTACTAATATAAATAAGGTTGAGATTAATTGATACATGTTTGATGATATCTTTTAGACGTAAGACCAAAAAATAACTTCGCTTGTATTACTTTTGGTTAGACAACGATTTATTGATACTGCCTTAAACTCAAGGAGGAATATATGTCTCAATCCGTAGAGCAACGGACAAGGATTAAAAATGAGCGCTACGAATCAGGCGTAATACCATATGCAAAAATGGGTTACTGGGATCCTGATTATGTAGTAAAAGAAACAGACGTCTTAGCGCTGTTTCGCATCACGCCTCAACCAGGCGTTGATCCAGTTGAAGCTTCTGCAGCTATTGCCGGTGAATCATCTACAGCTACATGGACCGTTGTTTGGACGGATCTGTTAACAGCATGTGATTTATATAGAGCAAAAGCTTACAAGGTTGACAGTGTTCCGAATTCTACGGAGCAATACTTCGCATATATTGCTTATGATATTGACCTATTCGAAGAGGGATCAATAGCTAATTTAACAGCCTCAATTATAGGAAATGTATTTGGGTTCAAGGCTGTTAAGGCATTAAGGCTTGAAGACATGCGAATACCTGTTGCTTATCTAAAAACTTTCCAGGGACCAGCAACAGGGATTATTGTAGAGCGTGAGAGAATGGATAAATTTGGTCGTCCATTTCTTGGCGCAACTGTAAAGCCAAAATTAGGCCTATCAGGAAAAAACTACGGTCGAGTTGTATATGAGGGTCTAAAAGGCGGTCTAGATTTTCTGAAAGATGATGAAAACATCAATTCTCAGCCATTTATGCGCTGGAAAGAAAGATTTTTATATTCCATGGAGGCTGTAAACAGAGCAGTTGCTGCATCCGGAGAAGTTAAAGGGCATTATCTGAATGTAACTGCAGCCACAATGGAGAACATGTATGAAAGAGCTGAATTTGCTAAAGCTCTTGGAAGCATCATTATAATGATCGATCTGGTTATTGGATATACCGCAATACAAAGTATGGCAATCTGGGCTCGCAAAAATGATATGATTTTGCACTTACACAGAGCAGGTAACTCTACTTACTCTAGACAAAAAGAGCATGGAATGAACTTTAGGGTGATCTGCAAGTGGATGCGCATGGCGGGCGTAGATCATATACATGCGGGAACAGTCGTAGGCAAATTAGAAGGTGATCCTCTAATGATCAGAGGCTTTTACAATACACTGCTGCAAAGTCATCTTGAAGTTAACCTTCCTCAGGGCATATTTTTTGAGCAAGACTGGGCTTCACTAAGAAAAGTAACCCCCGTAGCATCGGGAGGCATACATTGCGGTCAAATGCATCAACTACTTGATTACTTAGGAAACGATGTAGTGCTACAGTTTGGCGGAGGTACTATTGGCCATCCAGACGGCATCCAAGCAGGTGCAACTGCTAATCGTGTTGCTTTAGAATGCATGGTACTAGCAAGAAATGAAGGCCGTGACTATGTAGCAGAAGGACCACAAATACTGAAAGACGCAGCCAAAACATGCGGTCCTCTACAGACAGCATTAGATCTTTGGAAGAATATTACTTTCAATTACACTTCAACTGATACAGCTGATTTTGTTGAAACACCTACAGCAAATGTTTAGCTTCACGTAAGTAAAATTGAAGTGCCGCAAAATAATTAACCTTCTTACTAAACAAGGAGCCTATAATAGTGAGACTAACACAGGGAACATTTTCTTTTCTGCCAGATTTGACAGACGATCAAATATCGAAACAAATCAGATATGCGATTGATAACAAATGGGCAATCAATATTGAGTACACAGAGGATCCTCATCCAAGAAATAGTTACTGGGAGCTTTGGGGCTTGCCACTATTTGATGTTCAAGATCCTGCTACTGTCATGTTTGAAATTAATAACTGTCGTAAACAACATTCCGACGTATATATTAAGGTCAATGCGTTTGACAATACTAGAGGAATTGAAAGCTGCGTACTATCTTTTATCATTAATAGACCTGCTTCCGAGCCAGGATTTGCTCTAATGAGATCTGAAGATATTAGTCGCAATCAAAAATACAGCTACCACAGTTATGCTGTAGAAAAACCTGAAGGATCACGATACTAAGTAAAACCTAAACCAAAGAGACCATAATGCAATTGGGCTTATGGTCTCTATCGAGCTTTATTTACAGAAATGAACACTATTATCACTGATGATACTCTTGTTAACTTACAAGACGAATATAACAAGACTCAAATACAGGAAGTTTTGGACGAACTAGAAGAAGAGTTGGTTGGATTAATACCCGTAAAAACGCGAATTAAAGAAATAGCAGCCCTACTTTTAATTGATAGGTTGCGCAAAAATTTTGGGTTGGCCGCAGGAAATCCAGGGCTTCATATGTCATTCACAGGAAGTCCTGGTACAGGTAAAACCACCATAGCAATGAAAATGGCCAATATTTTGAACAGACTAGGCTATATCAAAAAAGGGCATTTGATGACGGTAACTCGAGATGATCTTGTGGGACAATATATTGGCCATACTGCACCTAAAACCAAAGAAGTGCTGAAACAGGCCATGGGAGGTGTACTATTTATAGATGAAGCCTATTATCTGTACAAACCTGATAATGAAAGAGACTATGGCGCTGAAGCTATAGAGATCTTACTTCAGGTAATGGAAAACCAAAGAGAAGATATAGTTGTTATTTTTGCAGGCTATAGAGATAAAATGAATAAATTTTACGAATCTAATCCTGGATTATCCTCTAGAGTGACTAATCATGTAAACTTTCCAGATTATACCGCAGAAGAGCTGCTTGAGATCGCAAAAATGATGCTGGAAGAGCAACAGTATAAACTTGAACAAAAAGCAGATTTGGTCTTGATAGACTATGCAAAAAAAAGGATGCAACAACCGCACTTTGCTAATGCAAGAAGCATAAGGAATGCTATTGATAGAGCAAGAATGAGACAGGCTAACAGAATTTTTGGAAGCAAAAGCACAGTACTTACAAAAGCTGACCTGGTCACAATTAGGTCAGAAGACATACTGAAAAGTCGTCTTTTTTCAGGTGACTCAATTGTGTAAAGCCGGAACAATATGATATAATTTACGCAAAAGTTTGGCGGTGTAGCCAAGTGGTAAGGCAAAGGATTGCAAATCCTCGATTCCCCAGTTCAAGTCTGGGTACCGCCTATTGGACAAAAGCAAACAAAGGGGGTGTGGTGGAATGGTAGACACAACAGATTTAAAATCTGTTGATTTTCGAATCGTGAGGGTTCAAGTCCCTCCACCCCCAGTTAAACTAGCTTATGCTATACGGCTACTGCTAAGCTCATGTCGCAGAAATTCTGTGTTCACATTTGATGCACGGGTTAAAGATATTTTTCCTGTTCTGGCAATTTCAACTATTCCATATTGATATAGTAGCTGCTCAATAGCAGCCATTTTACCAGGATCTCCAGTCACTTCAAGTATTAGATGCTCAGACGCTATATCTACGACTTTGGCCCTAAATATTCCTGCAATTTCTAGTATCGCTGAACGAGTTTGTAGTGTTGACTTAATTTTCAGTAAAACCAATTCACGCTCTACGCAGGGTATATCTGTCACATCTTGAACTTTTAAAATGTTAATCAGCTTATATAATTGCTTAGTCAACTGCTCAATTGTTCTATTGTCCCCAAAAATCACCATAGTGATTCTTGATACACCTTCTTTTTCTGCAGGGCCTACCGCCAAACTTTCAATATTAAATCCACGACGCGCGAATAATCCAGCAATTCTTGATAACACTCCTGATTCATCTTCAACTAAAACAGATAATGTATGCTTCATACTTTAATTTTTGGTTTTTAATTTGTATTCTATTTTTATCTAATGCTATAATGTAAACCAGTATAAACACTTTTATTAATCAGGATACATTAATTAATCTGTGCTAGACAAATCCAAAAATTTCAAAAAAGGAAATAAATATCAACAAAACATTAACAGCTATATTACCAATCCTAAAGTGCGCTTAATTAGCTCATCAGGATCTCAACTGGGAATATACTCTCCTAAAGAGGCCCTAAAGTTAGCTGAAGAGGAAGGACTTGACCTAGTCATGATTAGTGATCGATCTGACCCACCTGTGTGCAAAATTATAGATTACGGAAAGTACAAATTTTCTCAAGAAAAAAAGGCTAAAGAAGCTCGAAAAAAGCAGCACAATGCAGGCCTTAAAGAGGTAAAAATGAGGTACAAGATAGAGCAGCATGACTACAGAGTAAGAATAAATCAAGCCTTCCGATTTTTAGAAGCAGGAGATAAAGTTAAGGCAACAATAATGTTTAAGGGAAGAGAGATTCAGCACACGAATCTAGCTATTGAGCTTTTAAACAAAATGGCAAAAGATTTAAATGATTCAGCAGAGATACAGCAATCGCCATCGAGAGACGGCAAGCATATTGTCATGATACTATCGCCAAAAAAAATAAAGACGAGTAAAAACATCTGATTGCATTATATATCACATTATCTGAAGGAATTAAGCATGTCTCGCTACAGAGGTCCCAAACTAAAGGTTAATAGAAAATTAGGAGAGCTACCGGGTTTAACACGCAAAATATCTAAAAAGTCTGCTAGTTCCGGTGAGCACGGACAAAAGTCAAGAAAGCCTTCTGAGTACGCAGTTCGTTTAGAAGAAAAACAAAAAATAAAATTCAATTACGGCATCCATGAAAAGCAGCTGTTGAAATACGTAAAAGCAGCAAAAAAAGCACAAGGACCTACAGGCTACGTTCTGCTGCAAATGATAGAAATGAGATTAGATAATACAGTGTTTAGACTAGGACTGGCACCAACTATTCCAGCTGCTAGACAGATAGTTAATCACGGACATATTACTGTAAATAAAAAAAAAATAAATATTTGCAGTTATCAATGTAAACCTGGCGACATCATAGAAGTAAGAGCAAGCAAATCATCCAAGAATTTAATCGAAAATCATCTAGAGAATCCTGGATTCACGAACGTACCTAGTCACTTAGAGCTTGATAAAGATAATCTCCTAGGCAAAGTTAATGGAATTATTGAAAGAGAATGGATAGCTCTACAGATAAATGAGCTACTTATTGTAGAATATTACTCAAGAAAATAATTTAAATATCTGGCAACACTGCTATCTAGCATTTAGGCTGTCTACTAGTTAACGACCACAAGATTCTTTTAGACCAGAGATGAATAGGCAGCAAGTAGTTTAAGATAGCGTCATTAATTAAATTAGCTTTTTTTTGCAGAAAATACTTTTTAGTAAAGCAATAAGTATTTTCTGAAGGCACTAAAAGAAACGAACTTGCTGGATCATCTTTAGAAAGCTCATCTTGAATAAAAGACTCTAAGTTGTACACAAGAAGATCGGGCTGCTGTGATTTTTTTGCGTCAAAAGACTTAAGCACATTTTTCTGTAGTACATTACAAGCTGTTACATAGCTTGTAAAAAGAAGATCATATGCACCCAAATTGTTTTTGCAACTAATATCATGAGGTTTATTATGCTGTTTTTTTGCTTTTAGCATGTATAGTGGCTGCCCTTGAAAAGATGTTGAGCTATAATTTTGTCCTTTATAGAATGAAATATTGCGATAAGTTCTATATTTTTTAATTAAATTGCTGACTTCCTGCAGGTCAGGAACCAGCCTAAAGTATACTTTGTGTCCGAACTTATCAACAGCATTATAAAAATCAGAAAAGCCACAAGTAAAAATTTTCAGATGGCCTTTTTGCAAATCATAATAATCGGCAATAGAGGCCATATATTCCTGAGCATCTTCAAAACTAGTAAAAAACCATGCTTGAGACAGATGTCTTGCTGAAGAGACTGGCATTATATATTCAAGCAAATCTCTACCCTCTTCCAGCTCGCTTGGGGGCTCAGAAATAATCATTTGGCCCAAGTAATTAGATACTACAAATAGAGGAAAGTGATCAGCAAAAATATTAGACGTCAAATACTTTTTAATACGCTGAATATAATGCTGATTTGGATCGCTTTTAAAAAGGCTTAATATTTTTTCTTGCTTTAACTTAAGGCTTTTGCGCCAATCGTATTGTACAGCCGAAACAGCCGTAGAAGAAATAGGCTCAGTTGATACCAGTGAAGCGACTGATCCTTCAAGCAAAGATTGACTGAAATTAGAGACCAGTCGCTTGTTAAACCATTGATCTTTATTAGTATTTAAATAATTTAACTCAACAACATACTTATGGTATGACTTGGCAGGAATCGACAAAAATATCACTTGCCGCCAGGCATTGTTAACTATTTTTTGCCAGTAATTTTTCTGAATAAAATTTCTATTTGCAAGATCAATTTTAGATCCAATCAAAATTTCTGGATTCTTTGCTACATATGCCAAAGCCAAACTTTTTGACATAGACTTAGAGGATTTACAAAAAACAGGTTGACCACCATGATCTAGAGCAAGATCTCTTGACAATCCTGTAATATTTTGCGTGACGATTAAATCAAATAAAATCATAGAGAACTAGTATAGTAAAAAATAAAAGGCAGCCCTAATGCAATTAATTGCATTGGAAAGTTTTTTAACTTACACTCAGGCGTTGGAACTGGTGGGATTCGAACCCACGTCCATGATAATTAATTCCGCGTGCTTTATACAATCATTATATTTGCAATATAAAGATTAAATAATATAAATAAACGAAATTTATGACAACAATGACTTTGCTTAATAATTACTAAAGAGCACTTTTTTATCCTCCAAACAAAATAAAGAATTTTGCATGAGGCTCTACATTCAGCCTAAAAAGCTAATCCTTTTAGGCCAATGCGTTTATTAGAGAGAAAGGAACAATTTTGTGTTTTGGATTTGTACTCATTTATGAAGTTTCGTGCGAACAAAAGTTGCGATATAAAAGCTAGCGAAATCAATTATATGTAGAAACCATTCAGTCCCTGTTTTAAAATTTAACAACATACTAAATTATAATTTAATTCAAGTCAACTCAAAAATGTAAGCAATGAGCAAGGCTGGATTCGAACCAGCGACTTTCAGAATCGGAATCTGAAGCTCTGTCCACTGAGCTACATGCTCTTTTTATATGCAACAATATCATGAAAGTTAATATAAAAAAATTAAAGCGGGAGCTATACTACCATCCGGCATGGGAAGAAGACAAGCATATATTCATGAAATTATTGAATCAGTCTTACTTTTCAGATCAAGATATTATTATTTTTGGCAGGCTATACGTGAAATATAGTCATGTACACTACTTTAAAAAAAGCGAACTTACAAACTATTTTAACTTTATGCTGCAAAAAATGCAAATGCGTTCTCCTAAAGAATTATTTAACAAAACACACGACATATATCGAAAAGTTAAGCACTTGACACAAATTGGCCTGTGTAAAAAAGAGTAAGCAGTCATTAGCTTTACAAATATAGATACCAGATATAAAAAACTGATCTGCTGCCTTCTGTATAATTAGGCCGATGAAGACTCATAAATCTTATTATGTTACAAGGCATCAATGTTACGACATATAATACGCAAAAAAGACTATACTTATAAACTAAATTATAACGCAATTCAAAAATTACACTATTAACTTAACTACATAGACTGTAAAATTTTCATTATGCAAGATGCTATTACAAATATACTAAATAAGTACGACTTAACAGGCAAATACCTTGATCAAACTGCAATCAATGAATTAGAAACATACTTTAATACTGGTCTAGATAGAATTAAAACAATAGAACTAATCAACAGTAGATCATCTAAACTAATTAAAGAGACATCTGTAAGACTATATAGTGAGCAGCCTGAACTACTAAGACCAGGAGGAAATTCATATACAACAAGAAGATACACTGCTTGCTTGAGGGACCTAGAGTATTATTTGAGATACGCAAGCTATGCATTAATTGCTGGAAATAATAATATGCTAAATGAAAGAGTTCTCAATGGGCTTAGAGATACGTATAACTCACTTGGTGTACCAATTGCTCCAACAGCAAGAAGTATACAGATTTTGCAGGAGATTATACAAGAAGAGGTTGCAGCTGTCTACAAGATTAATCCGTCATTAGTTATTGCACCATTCCAGCATTTAATCAAAGCACTGAGTGAACAAGACATATAATATAAAGTAAAGCATTAAATGATCAGGAAAAATAGCATGCAGACAAATCTGCAAACGCAATTATACGCTCTAATTAACACAAGTGCAGATTTGACTAATTATAAAATAACCATCTTAAGCTTAGAATTACTAAGTGTATTAATAGGCTTTTTTATATCTACCGCTTTGTCAACAATACCTGCTCAAAAAGGGGATTGGAGCATAGTAGCAGCAGGAATAATAATTGGTAATCAAGAGATTATAAGTAAAATCAATTACCAAAACCGGACATCTTTTAGACGCAAAATCCATTTAGTGCTTAAAATTTTTTTAAAGTATTGTAACAGTATTAAAATTGGTATATTGTACGGACTATTTATTGATGCTTTTAAGCTAGGAAGCTAAAATACAAACTTCAGTAAGGCAATACAAAAATCCTTACATGCTATATTCCAATTATAAAGTTGGCACAGACACTTCAACAGCCATAGTTAAAAACAATGCAGGATCACCTGCTTTGGGCACCTGCTCTTGAGGCCTAAACTTGCGTACACCTGTTGAAGATAACAGCTGTGCCGTATTTTGTTTGACTGAATATTCACTATTCATACGCGGGGTTTTCAAATTAAAAGGTACTTCACCTTTACTTCTCTGAGCAATAATGCGACGCCTTTGGTAAGGCACAATTGTATCACCATAATTTTCAGAATACTCATCAGTGTTGACCAACAACTTAACAAATGCCTCGAAGCCTTTATCTGCTAGGATAATCGAGTAAGCTAATTTTTCGCGTTCATTATATATATCACGACCTAATACTCTCTGAACACACATTTCAACAATTCTATAATTATTGTTAACATCGTAATTTAAATACCTAAAAGAATCTGATAATAGCAAAGAAACAATGAAGTCTTTAACCTTGATTTGATTAAAACGAAGCTGAGACTCGGTCAATGCGTCTCTTGTTACGCTTAGTATCTGATGCTCACTAAAAATTTGCCTATAACAAGCCCAAATAATTTCATCCATCTCAAATGCTGTAGGCAAATTATCCGTAGTGTAGATTTTTGGCTGCTCTTCACCTGGATTGACCTCGAAACCATTCACTCTTTGATTTTGTGCAGTAAATGAATATTTTAGAATAGGAATAGGCATAATAATTCTCCACGACTATACTTTATAAAATAAATTTATACATATCAATATATTCTATATTTTCTAAAATAAAACAAATTGCTTAAGATTATTCACATAAATAATACAGAACCTTTATCGAAAATGCATACATCTGACGAATTGAGCCTTGAACAGCAATTTAAATTGGCACATTGCAAGAAAGAATTAAAAAAATTGAGTTCTGGCAAATCAAAGCAATACCTAATAGCAACACTAAAACAAATGATGATAAAAGACAATATCATCAAGTATTTTATACAGAATTCAAACCTATAGCCAGTATTCAAAAGGCAATAATTAATTCAGCTCCTCACACACTTATCATAATACACTTTAAAAGCATCGAAGCAATATGCGCTCGTAAAACAAATATTACAGAATATTGATTTGTTATGCCGTTAAGTCAATAAATAAACTATATTTCATAAACATTACTAATACATCAGACTGTTAAATCAGCAGCTGAAACAGCAAAGTCCTTTTATATTGCAAGGAGAGCTCAATGCTTGATGCATTTTCCCGAGTTGTTGTAAATTCTGACACTAAAGCGGCTTATACAGGTAGTAGTGACCTACAAGCTCTTAAAAAATTCATTGGCGATGGCAACAAGCGCCTAGATTCAGTAAGTGCAATTGTTTCTAATGCTAGCTGCATTGTTTCTGATGCAGTATCTGGTATGATATGTGAAAATATTGGACTGGTTTCTCCGGGTGGCAATTGCTACACAAATCGTCGTATGGCTGCTTGCTTGCGTGATGGCGAAATTATTTTACGCTATACATCTTATGCATTACTAGCTGGTGATGCTTCCGTACTTGAAGACCGTTGCCTAAACGGACTAAAAGAAACGTACATTGCTCTAGGCGTACCAACTAATTCATCAGTTAGAGCTGTAACAATTATGAAAGCTGCTGCTACTGCTTTCATTAACAATACCGCTTCCCAGCGTAAAATCGAGACACCAGATGGTGACTGCTCTGGCTTAGCTGCAGAAGTAGCAGCATACTTTGACAGAGTAGCTACTGCTATCACTTAAAAGCAACAATCAGCTATCTGTGACTAGTTCATATTCTATAAGTATACAGATTACACACAAGCTAATTGCAAATCTATAATTATCTTCAAGGAAATACAAATGAAATCTGTTATTACTACTGTTATTAGTGCTGCTGATGCAGCAGGACGTTTTCCGTCGTCTTCAGATCTAGAGTCTGTGCAAGGCAACATCCAAAGAGCTGCTGCAAGACTGGAAGCGGCAGAAAAGCTAGCAGCTAATCATGAGGCTGTTGTTAAAGAGGCTGGTGATGCCTGTTTTTCTAAGTACTCTTACTTGAAAAACTCTGGAGAAGCTGGTGACTCTCAGGAAAAAATTAATAAATGCTATCGCGATCTTGACCACTACATGCGTCTAATTAACTACTCATTGGTAGTTGGCGGAACAGGTCCTTTAGATGAATGGGGTATTGCAGGTGCGCGTGAAGTATATAGAACATTAAATCTTCCTGCCGCTTCATATATCGCGGCTTTCACATTTACTCGTGACAGATTATGTGTTCCACGCGATATGTCTGCACAGGCAGGTGTTGAGTACACTGCTGCGCTGGACTACGTGATCAACTCACTTTCTTAAACAAATCCGAGATTTAGGTAATTAAAAAAATAGCTTAGTTTAAACTAAGCTATTTTTTT
>JAAUYH010049912.1_pt1 | contig 56826 bp, 48 predicted proteins | sample 7278061 | NCBI WGS metagenome assembly JAAUYH01 (sample SAMN14350203, study PRJNA611818) | marine sediment metagenome | isolation source: surface marine sediment (0.6m) | place: French Polynesia: Moorea | collected 2018-08 | reverse complement strand
GATTTCATTTCCAATTAATTTACCTTGAACTGCTGGATTATTTTCAAAAATATCAGAAAGTGAATTGTCTGTTATGTCTTGAATGACCTGTTGTCTTACATCAATTGGGTTGGGTAAATTGAGTGCACCTGTAGAATTATTAATTGCGGTAAAACTTCCTTCTCCTGCAGGATTTACAGTTTCGTCAATATTATTTGTTAAGTAATCTTGAAAATCGACAGCGTAGTTTTGAAAATCTGTCCATATATATCCCAATCGCGCCATCGCTGGTAAGCTGACTAAAAATGTAAAACAGATAGTTAAAAAAGTAGTTTTTCGCATAATTTATTAGTATTTATAGTTTGTTAATTTTTAATGGGTAATTGGTAATTGGTAATTGGTAATTGGTTACTCAATTTTTCATTCCTAGTCGCCAATCCCTAATCCCCAGTCGCCAATCCCTAATCCCCAATCCCCAGTCCCTAATCCCTAATCCCTAACCTCCCCGCAAAGATGCAACTAGTTGACGTGCAAAGGTGGAAATCGCTTCATATTTATCTTCATACTTTTGCATACTTTTTTGACGAGCGCTTTGTTCGTCAGGGTTATTTGCTACCACTGCAAGTTGCTCGTAACCTGGATAATACCGACAAAAAGTGTAAATTCCGTTGTCATCAAGTAACCATTGACTGTAAATACCTTCTTTACGGGGAAAAAAGCTTTCTGATGCATTACGTCCAATAATTTGACGGGGATATTTTAAAATATCGACAAAACTATCCACTGCGACTGGTTGAATCCTTCCAATTAACCTAGTAGTTAAGTTTTGCAAAATTTTCGATGCTGCTTTTGATTTTGCGATCGTATCCGGGTCTTGGGCTGATAAAATTACCCTCACACCTGCTTTGGCTCCGTTGGCGCAAATTCTTCCCACTAAGTCAGAAATTTGGTCGAATTCAAATAAAATTGGTGCTTCATCAATAAAAAATATTGAAGCCGGACTGCTAAGGGCGCGGCGTAATGCGGCAGAATAAGCACTTAACGATAGAACTGCTGCATCTTCACTATCCGATAAGTTTCTCAGAGCAAATACCAAAAGCTGAGCATCAGTAGGAAAGCTTGAAGGATAGGAAATAGCTTTACCCACACGACTTGATAACCAAAATCTTAATCTGAGGTGAATTTGACTCAGAGCATCTTCTACTCTTCCACCTAAGGTTTCCATATGTAAATGTTCGGGAGAACAAAATATTAAAAAGTCGTGTAATGTGGGTGTTTTATCCCAAGCATGACTTCCGAAACCACCCTTGATCGCATCTCGGTATCTTTGATTGATTCCCGTATCTTGAAAGAAAGCTGTTAGAGCTAAGTTGAGAACCGAACGTACTGTTTGTGATAGCAGTTGGTCTTGGTTCGATGAACCTAAAACCATGGTCATCAAAGCTGATTCTAAAAAACCAACGTAATCTTGAAAGCGATCGCGTTGTTCCTCAGGACTCAGGAAACGTAAATCTGGTTGTTCAAATAGGTTATTTGATTGCTTTGAGATATCAAAATAAGCTCCCCAACCTGACATAAATTCCGTATAGTCGGTAAAAGTAGATGTACCATCAGGCTTGGGAAAATCTAAGGCGATGACCGGAATATTATGCGCTAGGGCTTGGGTTAAAATTCCCGATACTAATACTGATTTTCCCGCACGGGTAGTAGCAAATAATGCTAAATTTTTATGTTGCTTAAATAAGTCTAAATGTACCGGCGTTCCACCTTCTTCAGCAATCAACTCAAACCCTTGGCGATCGCCCCCGCGAGTATGGACTAGAGGTATTAGTCCCGGTACTTCATTTGTTAAATATAGTTGGCGACGATTAAAGGGTTTTGCTAATAAAACTTCCCAAACTATAGGTAAAGTTTGCAACCATATTTTCCAAGCATATTCTGTTTCCCTTATTACCTGTGCTGGACGTTGAAAGCTGTTCTCAATATATTTTGTTGCTTCGTCTAGCTTTTCTGTACTGTCTCTGTGTACTAAAACCGTAATTCCGGTATAAATAGGCACTGCGCCTTCATAAATTTGTTCTTGTGCTGCTAAGGATTTTTTCAGTTTTAACTGGGCGTTAACATCGATAGTTTTACTTTTCGATTGCGCCATCGTAGCAGTCATATTCGATTGTTTGAGGACACGTTGTAGTGTATTTTTAACCAAGCTCGGATTTGCTGCGCTCAACTGACAAAAAATTTCTGTGTCAACAACCGCTTCCCGGGCGAGTAACTCCCACAAATAACGCAATTGGGATTGTTTATTTTGCCAACCTCCGGGTTTCTCTAGAAAAGTTAATACGCCAATATAACGATTTTTTACATGCACCCAACGGCGATCGGCGCAAGGAATGTGGGATTCCATCAGCAAAGTTGTACTGTGGGGATTATCTATCAGTAACTTGCTGCTAGCTAGATCGGAATAAACCTCTTCGTGCAATCCTTCCTCATTTAAGGTTAGTAATTGGGGAATCTCAATTGCTGATCTATGGTTAAACCGGTACCAAATTTCTTCCCATAGCTCACCTGCATTCATGGCTTTGACATCCAAGCCCATTTTATTGGATAGGATCTGTTCCCAACGGCGAAAACCTTCTTTATAAGCATTAAGGATAACCGTTTCCAAATGCTGGTTTGCTAATACTGTGGCGTCCCCTTTAAACCTCAGCCACCAATCTTCACCCTTTGCAAGTAACCTCTCAATCCAATCATCTGTTTCAGCTGTGTTGGGTTCAACTGTATAGGTCACATAAATTCGTAAAAACTTGGGTTTGCGAATACCATCCCGGGTTAATTCTCTCACCCTGGCACGCTCCGCCATTAAAAGATATTTGATGTCAACTGAAGCCGCATCCTTAACTAGAGATGATAATTCCTCTTGACGCCGAGTTTCCGAGCTAAAGGAGCTTAAATGAAACGTCAGCCTTTCCCCTGCAGGAATATCTTTTAAGCCTGCTTCGATATTATTACAAATCGTATCAACTTGCTCTGGTCTGAGGGTTGTATGAATACCCTGACAATCAAACCCGAAAACAAAGCAAAATCTATCTTTTTGATTACCCTTGGTAAGAACATAAGCTCCCACTTCCCTACCATCCAAACTGACTTGCAGCATGGTAGCAAGATGGAGAGAATCCTCAAAAGGAGTTAATCTAACGTCGCTTCCTGCGAGACCGACGCTTTGTTTTCCGATTTTTTCCTTCATGTTTTACTTCCAGAAAACTTCGATAACGGGCTACACCTCTAGTCCAAGTCGGAACACCAATAAACTTGCTAAGAAACCGCCAACTCCTTCCACCAGTTAAAATCCACCATGTTCCCATACCCCAACCGGTAATTAATGAAGTCCACAGCCATTTTTGAAAATCATCCTCAAAAGCTCCTCCAAAAACTCCATTGACGACAAAATAAGAAGCTAAAGCAATAACCGTCCAAGGAAATACTTGATCTGCGGGTAAGGGTCCTAATGATGGTTGAGTTCCCAATATCCGGTTTACAGGTCGAAAATCCTTATCTCTTTCTTCAGACATTTAGTGTTAATGGGTAATGGGTAATTGGTAACTGTTAACTGTCAACTGTCAACTGGTAACTGATTCCTCAGCTACCACTGGTATCACCAATGATAAAGCCCGTGAGGACGTCAGCGATTGTAACTGCAACAACAACTAGTAAAGGTGTTCTAGCAACAGTTTGCCAATCTTCATCCTTACGAACTGCATTGACCACACCAATTAAAGCAACTGCAATGTATAGCAAGTAAAGGGCTCTTAAAACATTAAACACCAAACTGACTGCGGGTTGCGTGTTTCCTGCATCGGCACCTTGAGTTAAGGTATTTTTAAAAAAGTCTTCTGCCTTACCAAAGAATTGTGCTTGTGCTGGTGCAGCAAAATAATCCAGCCAAAATGCGCTTAAAATAACTGCAACTGCTAAAATTTGACATATTAATAACCATTTTTTGGGTAAATGCACCTGATTTCCAACTTGTCTGATAATGATGACGAGTAAACTTCCCATCAGCAAACAAAACAGCAATATTGGATTTTTAAGACTAACCGCAATTAGAAATACGGCTATCGTTAGTAAAAATGGGATAGATTCTTGCCACCTCATACTTGCCGTTGATTGTATTTTTTATAACTTGGTTTTACGATCTAAATTATTTACTAGTTAAATAATTAATATGTAACTAGGAATTGTCAATTCTTTATATTTAAGAACAGCTTTAGAAATTTTTACCTTCTGTATTTAGATCTTTTTCAATTTAACATTACTGTCAATAAATTTTCGCGTTTCCAGGCGGTATATCGATCTTGGAGTTATCCAAATACACCACCTTGAATTCTCTATCTTCAATGTACTATCAAAAACACGTAAAAATAAATACTTTATATTGAAGGTGTAGTATGTCTAAAATAGTTATTTTTTCAACTGCAAACCGACTACAAAAAATCATCAAAGTATCATTTTTTGCTTGTTCTACCCCTGATTTCAGAAAGTTTATTAATTGAAGATAGAATATCTTTGTATACGGATGGATATTGATGTGAATTAAATATAATTATTTTGGTGAACTTAATTTAATTGTTGTTAACAACCCTAAAGAATTTTATCCTCATATTATCCTCAAAATTAAAGTAGTGGATTTTTTGGTTGTGGATTTACTTTGTTGCACTCATATTTATACTTTGTAGAAAAAATAAATATAGACGGTATTTATGAAACTGCAAGTACCCAAAGCTGAAGCCCAATGAAAAACTGTATCTAACCAACTGTGTGTAACCACACAGGAGAACCAAAATAACTATAATTTATTAATTTATTAATTTATTAATTTATTAAACTATTAAACTTAAAAAACCCACTCCAACAGCTAAAAATAGCCATAATACTTGATGTTGATTATCGCTCCATAATGCAGATAAACGTCCTTTAACTAATAACTAAAGGATGTTTAAACTGATTTGTTTGTAAGTTTTAAGACTACGGCGATAAAATTATCTGGTTCGACTGGTTTGGCGATGTGAGAATGAAACCCGACGGATAAAGCTTGTTTGCGATCCAATTCTCCTGCATATGCAGTCAGGGCGATAGCCGGAATATTTCCTCCTGCTTCGGGTTGTATTTTTCTAATTTCGCTAAGTAACATATATCCATCCATTTCTGGCATTCCGATATCACTAACTAAGATATCTGGTTGTATATTGGGGAATATCTGCAATGCTTCAATCGCAGATGGAACTTGGATCACTTCAGCACCATCTTGTTCTAAGACAAAACTAATAAATTCCCGAGAATCTAGCTCGTCATCTACAACTAAAATCCGAAGACCTTCTAGATTATGTGATTCGATTTCATATGCTGATAAATTATCATCTTTAGATTTAGTTTTATCAGTTTCTAAGAGTGGTACAGATACCGTAAAAGTTGCACCTTTATCTTTACCTAAACTATCAGCTTTGACAGTCCCACCATGCATTTCGACTAAATAGCGGACAATTGCTAATCCTAAACCCAAACCACCAAATCTTCTAGTTGTGGCGCTATCAGCTTGACGAAAATAATCAAATACATGGGGTAAGAATTCTTGAGTAATTCCCTTACCAGTGTCGGTGACTGTAATTTTAGCCTGACTTTCAATCGCTTCTAGTTTAACTGTAAGTTTTCCACCTTTAGGTGTAAATTTGACGCCATTAGAAAGTAAATTCCAAACAATTTGCTGTAATCTTGCTGAGTCACCTAATACTAAATATTTAGGATAATTCGATTCAATTCCAGTTTCCCATAACCCCAAATCAGTATCGATAACTTCAGTGAGGTTGTTTGAATTTAGCTGCTGTGAAGTATCAACTAAAAATTTCAAATCAATGTTTTTAGCTTCTACGGATAATCTAACCGTTTCCAATGCTGATAATATTACATTAACTAGGCTGACTTTTTCGGCTTCTAATTTGAGCTTACCGCGTAAAATGCGAGAAATATCTAATAGGTCTTCGATTAACTGGGACTGAACTTTGGCATTTTTCTCGATAATTTGTAGAGCTTGCTTTTTCCTTTCTTCGTTGAGTTTGCGGTCTTTTAAGAGGATGTTTGACCAGCCTAAAATTGGATTGAGGGGAGAACGTAATTCATGGGAAAGAACAGCTAAAAATTCATCTTTAATTCTATTTGCTTTTTCTGCTTCTTCACGTAAAAACTTTTCACGCTGCAATGAACTTTCTAGCGCTTGCTGTGTTTGTTTGCGCTCATTCAATTCAATTTTTACTCGATCAAACAGCAATGATTGCTGAATTGCAATTCCGACTTGAGTTGCTAACTGTTTTAATAAACTAATTTCTAAATCTTGCCATTCCCGAGGTTTAGAACATTGATGTGCAATCAGTAGTCCCCATAAATTTTCAGCTTCTAAAATTGGTACTACTAAATTAGCTTGAACCTGAAATTGTGTTAGTAAATCAACATGACAAGATGTTAACTTCCCATCATGAATATTTTCTACCTTTTGAACTCTACCTTGTTTATATTTTTCTACCCAATTGCTTGCAAAGCAAGGATCGTAAATCTCTTTTCCCAATATTGCTAACCAATCTAAACCAACTGACTCTGTAAGTACCATACCGTTCCAATCTGGAACTGTAAATTGAAAAATTACTACCCGATCGCAATTTAAGAAGAATCGAACCTGATTTACAGTTGTCTCTAATATTTCTTTTAAATCAAGAGATTGACGCACCTGTTGAGCTATTTGGTACACTAACCTTTCTTGTAAAAAGAACTTTTGAATCTCCTGTTCTTGATTTTTTGCTTCAGTTATATCCGTGAATGTTGCGATCGCTCGCAGCAGTTCATTTTTGCGATCGCAATAAATTTTTCCTCTGCTCTCAATCCAAGCAATGCTACCATCTCGACGGAGATGACGAAATTCTAATTGATACTCACTTTTATGAGAAATTGCGTATTTTATCGACCGGTCAACAATGTCTCTATCTTCTGGGTGAATTATTTGTAAAAAGCTTTCATATGTTGCTAAACAACTATTTTCGGGTATGTCTAATACCTGCGCTAACAACTGGGAACAAACAAAGGTATTTTTTTGAAAATTCCATTCCCACGTACCCATCCCAGCTGTATCGAGTGCTAACTCAAGGCGATCTTGACTTTTCTGTAATTGAGCGCGCAAATTGAATTTGTCAACCGCTGAATTAATAGCCAAACGTAATTCTTCGGCTGTGATTTTTCCCTTTACAATATAGTCTGAAGCTCCCGCTTTCATTGCTTTAACTGCAATTAATTCATCTCCCTGTCCTGTCAACATCACTACAGGAAGATTAGTTGATTGAGTTTCTCTTTGTAATTCTTCAAGAAATTCAATACCGTTAATATCAGGTAATAAGTAATCTAACAAAACCCCATCTAATTGATGATTTAGCCATAGTTCTAAACCTTCAGAACCCAATTCTGCTTCCAAAATTGTGTAATCGTAATTTTTGTCTCTGGTTAGATAACGGCGATAAGTTTCTCTATCTTCTAGACAATCATCAATAATTAGAATCGTCCGTTGTGTAGTCTTACTCATGCTCTGAAGTTATTAATATATTTTATTATCTCGCATACCGAACAAACGTATTATCTTGCATCCCGACCAAAATAATTTCGATTAAATAACAGAAGTGAGTTTTTATCTCAACCTATAAATTCCAAAATCAAAAATCCCAAAATCAAAAACAATTAAGAAAATATTAAAATTGACGCAGGCAAAGAATATTAACATTAATATACATATATATATACCATAGTAAATATTATTAAAAATAATAACAATAATTGGGTACGCAGACAGCTGATGATTAGAAATTAATAATCATCTCGAGGCTATACGAGTTAGAGGATATTATTAAATCGAAAAAATAACTGTAACAGCTAATTCTAAAATACATGAAGAGGTGGTCGATTGATATCAAACCAATATTGACCTAAAGTTTTGACTGTTTCCATTAATTTCTTTACATCAATAGGTTTGATAATGTAGCTATTAGCCCCTTTTTGATAGCAAATCTCCAAATCCTTCGGGTTTGAAGAAGTTGTGAAAATTACTACCGGGATGCTCCTCATGTTCTCATCTGTTTTAATTTCCTCCAAAATTTCCCTTCCATCGGTTCCAGGTAAATTGAGGTCGAGTAAAATTAAGCATGGACGAGGAGAGGAAATTGTATCTGTGTATTCACCGCGATGATAGAGAAAATCTAAAGCTTCGTCACCACTTTCACATCGATATAGCGAGTTTGTTGCACCCGATTTGCGCCAACCACGACTAAATGCTTCAAAATCTTCATCACTGTCTTCGATTACTAATACTGGACAAGTTTTATTTTCCAACTCTGTAATCAATAGATTTGTCATCTTAGAACTTCCATAAATTCTACAACTTACATAAATCTTACAAATTCGATATTTAGACGGCTTAAACTGGTAAGCTTAAATAAAACGTCGTGCCTACTCCTACTTCTGATTTTAGCCAAATTTCTCCTCCGTGACGCTCAACAATTTTTTTGGCGATAGTTAATCCCGCACCCGTACCACCACCATACTGTTTTTTCCCATACAGTCGTTTAAATATTCGGAAAACATTATCGTGATGCTTTTGGGGTATTCCAATACCATTATCCTTGACATAAAGCACTACTTGATTTTGAAGTTGTATTTTTTGCTGCAGATTAGGGTCTAATTCTTCCGGTGTATCGAGAAACCCAATTTCAACCTGTTTGCGATCGTTTTTGTTATATTTGATTGCATTACTAATGAGATTAGTCAAAAGTTCGTTAATTTGGATGCGATCGCAATTCACTTTTGGTAATTTACGAGGGACGGAAATTTCAATTGAATCCTCCGCATTACTCATTTTGATAACGTCTATTGCACCGTCTAAAATTTCGTTTAAATCGTTATTTTCCAAAGATAAATCAACTCTTCCCAAGCGAGAAAAATGCAATAGAGAATCAATTAAATCTTCCATTCGCTGAGTCAAGCGAATTAGTGTTTGCAACTTTGATATACCTTCTTCATCCAAGACTTCTGCGTAATCTTCCATCAAAAAAGACGAATAATTATGAATTCCTCGCAACGGTTCTTTTAAGTCATGGGATGCAATATAAGCGAAGGAATCTAATTCGTCATTACTACGTTCCAACTCCAGATTTACCCTTGCTAATTCATCTGCCTTACTTAAAACAATACTAATAATCGCACTTCTTAACTCTGCAACCACTTCTATTTCGCATTTTTTCCAAGGTAAAGCACTATTTTTAACTGTTTCTTGCCATAATTCAAAGGATTTGCGCGGATGAATACGCACTTCACCATCAGGTAGGTTTTCCACCTGTTTAACCGGATTTCCACCCCAATTAACAGTTTGAATAACTTCTGGACGAAACCACAATATATAATTGCGCCGAATTTTGGAAATTGTTAAAGCAAGTAATCCACTGGCAATTTTTTTATATTGCTTTGCCTGTGGATATAGAGTTGGTAAACTATTTGTGTAATAGATATTATCTTCAGTTTGATATTCTAGCCAATTTAATATGTTTTTTATTTCGCTTTTTTCTGGGACTTTTCCTATAGAAATTAAATCATCATTATCACAAATAACTACTCCCGCTGCACTGACAATATCTAATAGTTTTTCTTCTTCTTGAACTAAAGCATCAATAAAATTATTATTTTGGGCAATAGATTCAATAAAATACTTTGGAATATTTTGAATTCTAATTTTATAATCTAGTTCTTCATTATCTTGCTTTTCTAGTAACTCTGCAGACAAAATTTTTCCTAAAAATTCACATGCTGTTCTCACTTCATAGGAAACATGTTGTGGTCGAGAATCATGACAAGCAATTAATCCCCATAATTGTTTGTTACGAATAATTGAAATTGACATGGAAGCTGTCACTCCCATATTCTTCAAATATTCTAGGTGAATTGGAGAAACACTGCGCAGGGAAGAAAAGCTTAAATCGACAACTTTATGGGTCAGGGGGTTAAGTGTGGGGGTAATTTCTATGGGTTCATAATTAACATTACTAATAATCCTCAACCAATTATTAACATACAATTTTCTCGCGGGTAGAGGAATATCAGTTGCAGGATAACGTAAACCCAAATAAGGAATAATTTTATCAGTTTTACTTTCAGCAATGACGTTACCCGAACCATCATCATTAAAGCGATATACCATTACCCGTTCAAAACCCGTCAATTTTCTCACTTCATTGACTATTACATTGCAGGTATCTAACAGCGAAATAGTATTTTGTAGTTTTGCAACACAGCTATTAACTAGATTATAAAATTTAATGAAGTTGACGTACTCTGTTTCTTGAGTTGGTTCTAATTCTAAAATTACTAATCCATCATAGGAATGAATAATTCCATCAAAATATTGAATCTGCTCTTGGGTTGAAAAAGAAATCTTCAGAGGATTTACATGGTCAAAATCTTCCGTCAAGCATTTTTGAATTGAACTAATTTCTGATGCAGCGAGGAAATTAGCTAATGGCTGATTTAATATATCTTCCGGATTGTAACCAAGGACTGACCTAATATTTTTACTAACCTGTAAAATCGTCAAATCCTCTGGAGCTAAGACAAAAAGTATCCCATGGGGTTGGATTGAGTTGGGAATATGGATTTGTTCGCGATCGCAATTCGTTAAGTTGACGTTTTTTGCTGTCACAGATTCTTGTTGCATCGAAACCTAATCCTTTAAAACTCAACTCTTGGAAAAGTAAATCCTCTGAGAAATTAATTCTTTGAGAATGTTAGCACTAATGATAGATAATTTTTTAAGAGTCACCTTCAATGGCTCGATTTAAGTTGTACGCAGCACTAATTAAAGCTAAATGGGTAAAACCTTGGGGAAAATTACCTAATGCTTCTCCAGATGACCCCGTTTCTTCAGCATAGAGTCCTAGATGATTTGCATAACTGAGCATTTCTTCAAACATTAATCTTGCTCGATCAAGTCGAGTGCGATCTGTTTTTCCAGCTCTAGTTAAAGCTTCTACTAACCAAAAAGTACAAAGATTAAAAGTTCCTTCCTGTGGGTCAGGTTCCTTACCACCATTGGAAGGGTCATAACGATATACCAAACTATTAGATGTTAATCCTCCTTCTTGGGGCGAACGCATAATTGCATCTAAAGTCTTTAACATCCGAGGATCGTTGGGAGACATGAAGAATACCAGTGGCATAATTAAATTGCTAGCATCAACTACTTCAGTACCGTAAGCTTGGACAAAAGCCTGTCTTTGTTCGCTCCATCCTTTGGACATTATTTCTTCGTAGATTTGGTTTCGCATTTTTAACCATCGTTCTAAATCGCCGGGGAAAGAACGCTTTTGCGCCAAACGTAGACCTCGATCCAGTGCGACCCAACACATCAACTTGGAATAAACAAAATCTTGATTTCCTTCTCTAGTTTCCCAAATTCCATGGTCTTTTCTATCCCAGTTATCGCATACCCAGTTAAGGTAATAACGCAAACGAGTCCATAAATCGTAAGAAATTGGCGCACCGTATTTATTGAAAAGGTACACCGCATCCATCAATTCACCGTAGATATCAAGTTGCAATTGATTGTAAGCACCGTTACCAATTCGAACTGGAGCGGAACCTTTATATCCTTCCAAATGGTCGAGGACTTGTTCTTCAAGGTCGCTACGTCCATCTATCCCATAAACTATTTGGAGAGCACCGTTATCTGTACATTGATGACATAGTGAGTCTATCCAATCGATAAATCTTCCCGCTTCTTCGGTAAAACCAATTCTCAACAAAGCATAAATAATAAATGCAGCATCACGAATCCAAGCATAGCGGTAGTCCCAGTTGAGTTTACTACCGACTTTTTCTGGCAAACTACAGGTGGGAGCCGCTACAATTGCTCCAGTAGGTTCAAAGGTAAGTAACTTCAAAACTAGCGCCGAACGCTCTACGGTTTCCCGCCATCGACCCCTATAATTGCATTGGGAGATCCAACGTCGCCAATAAGCCACTGTGCGATCGAATAAATCATTTGCTTCATGGGGTAATAAAGATAAACTATGCTCTTGCTCTGGTTCCAGAGAACGCAAGATAAATACAGCTGTTTCACCTGCATCTAGGGTAAACTTAGCAAAAGCACCTTTATCATCATGTTTAAGAGAAATATCTGTCATCAAACCTAATTTTAGGTTCGGCGAATCAAAATATACTCCATTCCCATTAGGAATTACCTGATGTTTGTCCTGAGCATAATTAAATGCTGGATAGCATTGGATTCTGAAAGTAATGCTGCGCCGTATTGCACTAACTTTCCGTACTAACCAATGGTATCCCCGTTCTTTTTCAGACAAGCCAACAGGCATAAAATCAATAATTTCCCCGACCCCACAATCTGCCAAAAACCTAGTTACCAAGATGTTAGTTTCTGGCCAGTAAAATTGCTTATGAGTAAAAGTACATACCATTGGCTCGATTTTAAAATATCCTCCTTTTTTTTGGTCGAGAATGGCTCCAAACACGCTGGGAGAATCGTGATTAGGAAAACAAAACCAATCAATCGAGCCATTTATACCCACCAAAGCGGTGGTGTACATGTTACCGATAATTCCGTAATTTTCAATTGGTTGATATCCCATGAGTAAAAAGTAAAAAGTAAAAAGTAAAAAGTCGTAGAGACGTAGCACGCTACGTCTATACAAAAGTAATTAGTAACCAATCACTAATCCCCAATCCTCAATCACGAATTCTGACGAATTTCTTCTGCTTCAGCAAGGGTCGATGTCGGATCTTGTTTGACTGAACGTTGGACATAATTAAGCTTCAATTCCTCTAAAAGGTCTACTAATAAAGGTAAAAGTTCTGACTGAATTTTCTCATTTTGTAGTTCTTCACGTAGTGCTTGCTGAAAATTCTTAATCGACTCGTCAACAAGTTTTCGAGTTTCGGTATCAGCGTAAGAAGCAGCTAAAACTTCATAAACTGTTTGAGTCAGAGAGTCAGCAATTTGCTCGGTCAAATCCATCGGAATCATTTTGATTCCTAATCCTTCTGGTAATGCTTGATAAAAGTTAGAACTTTTTAAAGTTTTTCTTAAACTATGACGTAACAAATCCTCCAAATTTGGTTGAACTTGGGGTAAAACTTTATATATTGATAGTTGCAATAGCCGGTCAATAATAATATCTAGTTCATCAACCTGATTAACCTCGATCCGGTCTTTTTTGAATAAAGCGCGAGTCACCTCTCCACTTGCAATCGCATCTTGGGTTTGATTAATTAATTGCACCATTAAAAATATGGATGCTCGGTTTGCTAAGTAAGCAGCTGGTTCGTGAGTAACTTGTGCTAAAGTCTGTTCTAAGTCAACTAAACCCGATTTATGCAACTTTACCGAGGTTGGAACTATTCGCAACCAACGCCAAAAAGGTAAAAATAAAAATCCTTCATACCAGTTTCTTAAAATAACATCCCACCAACTAACATCATCTCTTTTGCGAGCAATTGAGAAGGTTCTGATAAAAAATTCACAGATAAAAAAGATTATAAAATAAATATCAATTCGCCAAAAATTATCGATAAACTGACCATTTTCATCGACATTACGATAATAATTAGCTGCTAACAAAGGTTTAATTTTGCGCTCAAAAAAAGATAACTCAGAATCAAAACCTACATTTTGCAGATATTCTGTCCTCCAAAATCGATCGAATGCTTGTTTCGCAGATAAAGTATCCATATGATACTGCATCCGTCGCTTTAACTTAGCAAAAGTCCCAAACTTATTGGCTGCAAGGAAAGGGTCTTCAATTAATAAGTTAGTACTTTGTTCGCGGAGGTTTTCTAGTAATTTAGTCGTTAAAGCTGCTTCTGTTTCTATTTCTGGTATTTGCTGCTTTAATAAATCTACTGTACGTATGTAGCGTTCTGTATAGGGGTGAGGCTCAATACTTTTAACTGGGTCGTAGAAACTAACTAAGAAAGGCGAGTTACGTAAATAAACATCCCGCAAGGGAATATAACTTAAATTAAATAATACTAATAACAAATTAATTAGAGCAACAATCGCAACTAACTTATTCCACCAAGTCGGGAAAAAAGATGAAGATGAGATATTAGATTGTCGATATTGTTGTTTTTGAGGTTCTTGTTGCTCAATATTATCAGTAATATGATTCATGAAAATGAAATATAAATCCCCATAAATTAAATACACTTGACCCGAAACTTTTGTAGAGACGCGATGTTATGACGAATTGCGCGAAGCGCTTGACCTAACGGTCGCGCTCCGTTCGCCGTTAGGTGTATCTCAGACCACGTCTTTAGAACTTTCAAATTCTGCTATGGTTTAATAAACTTAAGTTTAATAAACTTAAGCTTCATTCCATAATTCTTTGATTTTACCTGGTAGAAATCCAGCAATTTCTTGGATTCTTTCAAGAGACAGTTCGTCTTTTGTCGCACTAAAAACAGCTTTAACTACAGTTTCACCTTTGGTATTACTAGGCATTCCACCTTCTTGTTCGATTCTAGTTATGAATCGTTCCTCGTCAATCCCTAAAATACCAGAACTACTAAATGGAGGACGAATTTTACTTAACCAAGAAACTATAGGATTTCTATCTTCCCATAGATCTGAAATACCATCTTGCAGGGTTTTATCTTCAGTGTATATTGTAGGTTTATCTAATTCTGAACTCACACGCTCGATTGTATTTTTCGGCATTAAATCGCGCATTGTGCGATAAACAACTTCGCTCAAGTCCCTCGCTTCATAGATATCTTGTAGATTTCCAGCACGCATTACTTTTTCTAAAAAAGGTATATTATCTTGAGCAATATCGGATGCAGACATATGTCCCCCTCTAAAATTTTAAAATTTGCAAAATAGACAAATGAGTGTTTTTTTAACACCTAAGAATTAAATTTATATTGTTTTTATTGATGTAGTAATCTTTCATCAGAAAAGTTCGACACTCATTCTCAAGATAGATTTGACTCACACCAAATGATTAATCTGTATAGCGCTACGCGCAAGTAAAAAGTAAAAAGTAAAAACAGACCGCGCCCGTAGGGTGACAAAAAGCCTAACACGTGTGGCTTTTAGGGTTAATACATGTCCTAACGTAACTTCGTAGTGCTATAAAATATAATCTATAAAATTAATTATAAAGTTAATTATAAAATTAATTTTATCTGGAGACGCGATATATCGCGTCTTTACAAATTCTAAGTGACGATAGTAAATGACAATAAATCAATTTTATTCTTTACTCCCTGCTCCCCACTCCCAGTTTTCTTTTTCCTGTTCCCTGCTCCCTGTTCTCTGTTCCCTTAATTAAATAGTTACAGGAGACTCAACATAAATGTTAGGTTCTTGCAAGTCAAATGCAATTCCATAATTTGTAAGTTTACGGGAAACTTTTTCATTCGCTAGTTCTAAGAGACGCTTTCTTAACTGAATAGAACTTTCACTGGAACCCAATATAAAAAATGTCACCCTAGCTCTACTGTTAAGGGTTTTTGCATGTTGTATTATTGCAATATTTGTACTTCCAGGGTCTATACCGAAAAGTGAATTTGTACTTTCTGCAATTATTTGTTCTACCAAAGCTTCTTCTTTCTCTCCCAACCTTTTGTTAAAGTCGAGATAGAGCAAAACCATAACTTTTTTACCCCGAGTAATATTCTCGATTTCTAATCTTGCTAAAATAGAGTTAGGTATAATAAATAAAGTACTTTTAGCTGCAGTACGAATCTTTGTAGAACGTAATCCAATCGATTCAACTCGACCATATATTTCTTCTAAAAATTCTGAAGAGGGAGGTAAGCGGATATATTCTCCGGGAACAAATGGTCGGTCTAAATATAATACCAAAGTACCTATAAGCTGCTCTAAAGTCTTTGTTGCAGCTAAACCAAGAGCAATACCACCAATTCCTAATCCGGTAAATAAACCAATTAAATCAAATCTGTCTTTAGCGTAAGCTAGAACGGCAATAAAACCAATTGATACGTTGATAATAGTTTCTAGTACTAATAGCAAATCATCAGCACTATAACCTAATTTACGAATGATTTCTATCCCGTATACTCGAAGTAATTGTCGACAAAAGCAAGAAGCTAACCAAGCAAAACTGAAAATTACAGCAATATCTGCCAAACCCCGCAATATATTATGTATTGCACCATAGCTTTTAATTATTTCTAATGATGAAGAAATGAGAATTATGGTTGCAGTCAGTCTTAGTAAATTATTAATAGGGTAGATTACTTCATCGTAAATTTCTTTTACTCTCTTAGGAAAGAACCGACGAATAATTAGCTTCAGAATGGAAGGGGTATATCTACCAATAATTAATGAAGCGACAATACAAACAAGAAATATTTCTAAGTCGCGGATATCTTTGCGTTGTAAAAATTCTAAAACTTGATTTACAACGTCCATATTTATATTTAGATCCATATCTTATTCGATTTTATCTTATACGTAATTTACTAACCTAAACTGTAATTGGTGCATCCACATATATAGTAGGTTCGTCAATATCAAAACCAATTCCATATTCTAGTAGTTTTGCAGTTATATTCTGTCGAGCAATATCTAATAATTGACGACGTAGTTCCATTGAAACTTCACCAGAACCTAAAATGAAGAAGGTAACTTGAGCTTGATTGTGAGTTGTACCATCTCCATTAGTGTTGCTTGTGAATGTAATATCCGTGCTTCGTGAGTCCAGTCCAAAAATATCAGTTGTGCTCGCTAGTATTACCTGTTTAATGAGTGCTTGTTCCTTAAGTTCAACTTCTCGGTCGAAATCTAAACGCAGAATTGACATAACTTTCTTCGCACCAGAAAAGTTTTCTATATTCATCTGGGTCAAAGAGTTATTAGGTATGATTACAACCGTACCTTTACCAGAAGTACGAATTTTAGTAGAACGCCAACCGATAGATTCTACTCTGCCAAAAGTACCATCTGATAAACCTATATAATCATCAATAATAAATGGACGATCTAAATATATAACAACGCTACCTAAAAATTGTTCTAAAGTTTTTTGAGCTGCAAATGCAACTGCTAATCCCCCAATTCCTAAACTAGCTAACAAACCAAAAACATTAATCTGATGAGTTTGGGCAAATGCAATAAAAGCAATAACAACAATTAATATGTTAGAAATTACTTTAGCAGAAATAATTAGTTCGCCATTAACTTTTCTATTGTTTTTTGTTGCAATCTCTAAAAGATAAATATCTAGAAATTGACCGGCAAGCCGAAATGAAAGCCAAGTAATTGTTAATGTTAAAGTTAAACTAAGTACTACCTCTATTAATGGAAAATATTGCTTTAAAGGCGAAACTACAGCTATAACTTCTAAAATACTTAAAGCTATAATTGCTTTAACTAGCTTTTTATAGGGTTCTATTAATTCCCGGGCTACATCTCCAAGCTCAGGTGTAATAAAGGAGCGTAAAGCTGCGTAAAATATGCGACTTAAGAAGTTATTCAAGATAAATCCTATAATTGCTCCTGCTGTAAGTATAATTAGAATTGTTAATATTCTGGCATTTAATGTTGATGTTTCCGATAAATCTAAAAATGATGTCTCGGACAAATTTATGAGCATAAAGTAATCCTCCTATATGTAATATTATTCAGGTTGTAAGCATGCTTTTATTGTTCTCTTTTTTGAAAATTATCAAAGGTAAATAACTTGGTAGTTTTAATTGTGATACTGTGATACGTAGTTATCATATTTAATTGTGAAACTTAATCTTTAGATTTATATATATAAATATATAAAATTTGTGATAATTTTGAACGCTAATTATTTAATTCTGATAAATTTATAAATCATTGAAATCAAGATGTGATGTAAACATCTTAATTAAAGACATGATTTGATTTTATATATATGGCTCGACTTATTTCACATCATAAATATCTTCCAAATTTTCATGTTCTAAATTTTCATGTTCCAAATTTTTATCTTCCAAATTTTTTGCAAAGTTAAACTCTACGTGGCAACATGAGAATAATATTGCATTACAGGTACGAAAGTATTTTAGGATAAGTATCTCACTATCTTAAAATTTGGGTAGAAAATATTCTGAAGTATACAAAAACATCTATGTGCAACCATTAAACTTATGTCATACCTTTCTATTCACGAAAAATAACTTTTAAATACTAATCTTCCGTCTATAAAACTAATAGAAGTTAAATATTATAGTTTTCATTTTTATTTGCCATATTGAAACGTAATGCTCAAACAAAACAAGTAACAGTTAATGCTCGCTACCCAAAATATGTACTACCTTACACAAGTACAAACATGCTTACATTTATTCAGTAAACATACTCAGTCAGTAAACAATAGTTTAGCAGTAGCCATAACTCAATAACTCACACGAAAAATAAGCCATTAAGAGCCAAAGATTTATTCAAATATTGAGTATAAGACTGTCATTTGTTGACTGCTTTCAAATTACACATTAATTATATATATAAAGCTGATACTAATACTTCTACAGATTGAATTAATCCTATGTAATCTTTAGGATGATTTATATAAACTATTGATTTATATCTTTAGATGGAATAAAAAAAACAAAAAAGATGATATTTTCAACTAACCGGTAGAGTAATAGTAAACAAACTACCTTTACCTAGTTGAGACGAAACATCTATATTGCCCTGATGTGACTCAATAATACAACGAGATAAATATAAGCCCAAACCACTTCCAGAGCGCTTATTTTTACCTTGACGAAAACGTTCAAATAGTTGAACTTGTTCCTCCTGAGAAATTCCCGCACCAGTATCTTCGATTGCGATCACTGCATTATTAGCATTTACTTTTAGAGATACTCCAATATGACCAGTATCAGTAAATTTAATTGCGTTACCGATAATGTTAGTGAGAACCCGCTTTAATTCTATGCGATCGCCCCATGTATTCACAGGTTTTTCCCCTGTTATATCCAGCTTTAAGGACAATCCTTTTCCCTGAGCTAATGGAGTTAACTCCTGTGCTACCCTATTCATAAGATCGCATAGATCGCAATTGGCAAAATTAAAATTTTTACACCCAGCTTCAAATTTATAAACCTCTAGCATATTCTGTACCATTGCTAGTAAGTCACGATTGCTACCAATCATATTATCAATGATTGAGTATAAATCTGGTGTAACAGTAAAAAATTGTCCATTGAGCATTAACTGCAAAATCCGATTTGATGCAGCTAAAGGAATTTTCAAGTCATGAGCAAACCTGGAAACAAAATCTTCCCGTAATTTCGCCATGCGATCGCGCTCGTCAATACTATGTTTTAGTCGCAGTAGAGAACGTACCCGTGCTTGTAACTCATCGGGGTTAACTGGTTTGCGAATAAAATCATCAGCACCAACATCAAGTCCCTCAACTACATTGGACTCATCATGGGCTGTAACTAATAAAATAGGAATAAATGGTAATGCAGAATTTTGACGAATTTGTCGAGTTAATTCATAACCGTCAACTTCTGGCATCATTACATCTAATAATAATAAGTCTGGTGAAAATTTTTCTATTAAAGTGAGAGCTTTTGTACTATCTTCTTCTAAAATAATTTCGTATCCTTCTTCTTCTAAAATAGCTTCAACGACGAGTAAATTATCATACACATCATCAACAACCAAAATTCTATCTTGTTTATTTGCTACGTCATAAATCATAGTAAAGAACGTGGTAATTCTAAACGAAACTCTGAACCTTTTCCTAACTCACTTTCAACAGATATTGAACCCTTCATCATTTTCATTAAAGAGTCCGCGATCGCTAAACCTAATCCCGTACCTTGATGTCGTCTTGAGTTAGTTTGGTTTCCTTGTCTAAATGGTTCAAATATATGCTCTAATTTTCCTGCTTCAATTCCAATTCCAGTATCGCGGACAGAAATTATTAGGCACTCATTAGAAATTTCATTGACGTTTATATCAATTTTACCAGTATCAGTGAACTTAATTGCGTTGGAAAGTAAGTTAACAATCACCTGTCTTACCCTAGTGGGATCGTGGAATACTATTGTATTTTGTATATCTATATCAATATTTATAGTTAAATTTTTGCGTTCTGCTAAGATACGTAATTCATCTGTAGAAACTTTAACTAACCGAGCAATATCAAATTTTTCTGGGACTAATTTTAATCCACCAGCTTCTATTTTTGATAAATCGAGAATATCATTAATTAATTCTAATAAATTTTTACCATTATTCAAAATCCTCTCTAGCATATCTGCTTCTGAATCAGAGAGTTTAGACTTGGTTTTCCGTAAAACCATTTGTGAGAAAACCATGATTGCATTAAGGGGAGTCCGCAACTCATGGGACATAGTTGCTAAAAAACGAGATTTTAATTCTGCTGCTTCTAGTAATTTGAGATTTTGTTGATAAATTTGCTGCTGTTTTTCCTTCAGTTCCTGATTTTTACGTTTTAGTTCCTCGTTGCTTGCAAATAATTGTTGGTGAAATAACTCAATTTGTCTTTCAGCTTCATGAATCCGGACTACATGCTGTAAAGTTTTAGCTAATAAATCAGAGTTAACTCTGGACTTATTAATATAGTCAGATGCACCAGCTTTCATTATTTCTACAGCAATTCGTTCGTCTCCTTGTCCAGTTAATATAACTAAAGGTGTTTTATTTCCAGAATCCCGTACTTCTTTAACTACAGCTAAACCATCTTTACCAGGTAAGCGATAGTCCAGAAAAATACAATCAAATTCATATTTTTCCAAATAAATAATGGCTTCATGATAATTAGAAGCTTCTAATACATTAACAGAAAATTCTATTTTGCTCAGAGCACGACAAACTGACATTCTGTCAACTTCATCATCATCTATAACCAAAATTTTCAGTTCTTTCCCCATTATGATTTTCGTTAAAAATTTAACTGAAAAAACATTGAAATTTCTGATTTAAGTTAATTACATATTTTCCAGTATAAAGTTTATTGTCATAGCTTTATGATTCTTATTATTATTTTAATATTTATGACATATTACTTCTATTAGTTTGGTATTTCTGAAAATGACCAATACTTATTCAAAGTTGTCATCAAATCTACAAAATGAGCAAATTGAACTGGCTTTATTAAATAACCAGCAACATTTAAATTGTAAGCTTCTACCAAATCACGATCTTGATTGGACGTAGTTAATACAACTACTGGGATTGATTTTAGATCGTCATCACTTCGTAAATTTTGCAAAAATTCGATTCCCCCCATTTTGGGCATATTCAGATCGAGTAAAATTAAGCGTCTTTCATGGGGAACTACTGCTGGATTATCTTTGGTATCTCTTAGCATATTTAATGCTTCTAGACCATTCTTCGCAATAAATAATGGATTGAGGATATTACCTTTTTTGAATGCACGTTGAACGTTCATAATATCCACTTCATCATCTTCTACGAGTAAAATATTTATCGGTCGATTATTTGTAATTAACATCTTTAATCTTTGAAAAATTTTTACCTTTGAAATCAGTTACCAAAAATATTATATTGTATGAATAAAAATCGCATTTATTGGGTTTTAAAAAATTATAGATTATCAATTATACCATTACCTTCATCATTAGGTATAACTTACGATGTAATTACATATTCCTTTTAGATAAATTCTTTGAAACAAATTTGAAACAAATATGTGTTATTACAGCTTATCTTCCTTGGGCCATGTAAAAATAAATTTGGCTCCATTTCCTAGCTGAGATTCTACTTTAATTAAACCTCCCATACTCTCAATAATTTTTTTCACAATTGCTAAACCAACTCCAGTACTTTCCTTAGCATCGCGAGCTTCTAGGGTTTGGAAAATGGTAAAAATTTTCTGATGAAATTCCGGACTAATTCCAGTTCCATCATCACTCACAGTAAATTCATAGAATTTTTCTTGTTCGCTCACTGAAATATTTATACATCCATTATTACTTGGATGATGCTTTATCCCATTACTAATGAGATTCGTAAAAACTTGCTGTAGAAGTAATCGTTTTGTTCTGAAAATTGGCATTTCAGATCCAATTTTGATTGTAAATTCAGGTGATGGAGCAAGGATATCAATAATTTCTTTCAAAAGGATATTTATGTTGACTGTTTGTAGTCCTACTTTTACTCTACCGACTCGCGAATATTCCAATAACCCATTAATTAAATTTTCCATGCGATTAACCCTTCCCCTTAATAGTTCAAGTTGATGTTGGTTTTCTGGAGGAAGATTTCCACATAAATCATCTTCTAACCATTGGGACAGGTTCGCGATCGCGCGCAATGGTGCTTTGAGATCGTGGGATGCAAAATAAGCGAATTGGTCAAGTTCTTCGTTACGTTTGTGTAGCTCTGCTGTAGTGTTTCTCAAAGCCAAGTTAGTTTGTGCAAGTTCTTCAACCTTTTGTTGCAGTTGTAATTCTCCATGTTTGCGTTCGTCAATGTCTTCTACTACCGCAATAAAATATATAGGTTCGCGATTGCTAGGGTTACGCATTAAGCTTGGAGTGATTTCTACCCATACTGTCGAACCATCTTTACGGATATAGCGTTTTTCCATGGAGTAATATTCAATTTCCCCCGCAAGTAGTTGACGAACATAATTTAAATCTGTTTCTAAATCATCAGGATGGGTAATATCTTGAAAAGTTAAATTGAGAATTTCTTCATAGGAATAACCAATAATTTCGCATAGTTTCTGATTTACCCGTAACCATTTCCCATCTAAATCAAGGTGAGCAAATCCTACTGGAACTTGTTCAAAGGTCGTACGAAACCTTTCCTCACTTTCTTGTAATTCTTGAGTACGTTTTTCAACCCTTGCTTCTAATTCCGTATTTAATTTATTAATTTTCGCTTCTGCTTGTTTGCGATTAGTTATATTAATACTTGTGCCGATGATACGGTGAATTCGATGATGATTTGCATCTTGTAATGGTTTGAGTGTTGTTAACCACCAAGTATTATTTTCATTTAAAAATAAATTCTCTTCGTAGGAGATTGTTTCTCCACTAGCGACACAATTTTCATACCTTTGTCTTACATCCTTGGCAACCTCAAGAGGTAAAATTTCTTCAAGTGTTTTATCTTTAATTTGTTGCGAAGAAATACCTGTTAAACGTTCGTGGGTTGGATTTAATCCAACGTACCGAAAATCTCCATCTTCTAAGACATCAACCACAAAAATTGAAACTTCTACACCATTATAGATACTGCTTAATAAGGCGTCACGCTCCTGTAGTTCTTGTAATACTTGCTTTTGCGTCGTGATATCATGCATCGCTACTACTGCGCCTAGTTTTTCCCCAGCAGAATTGATAATTGGGTCGCCGCTAGCAAGTAAAATACGAGAATTTCCTTGTTTGGGTACGATCACCATTTCCAGATCCCGCACAGATTCTCCTTGTAAGACGCGAAATAAAGGAATTTCTGCTGTAGTCATGGGAGTGGTACAGTCAGGTAAATATAAGTTGTAATATTCAGCCCACTGTTCCGGAGGGATATTTGTTACCCCAAGCCCATGAAATTTAACCGATGCTTGATTAAATAAAGTTAAATTACCATTTTTATCGCAGGCAACAATTCCATCAGAAAGATTTGTTAATAAAGCATTAATAAACTCACTTTGCTTTTCAAATTCCTGCTCTGCTTGTTTATATTTTTGAATGCTTGTGTAAGTTACGACCCATTCAACAGCTTCTCCTCGAGCATTAAAATGAGGTTGAGCAGAAGCTAAAAACCAGCTATATTTACCATCATTGAGATGAATCAATGATTCGGCTGTAAATGATTGAGATTGCGCTACAGATTCTTGCCAAAGATGATAAAAATTTTCCCGTTCTTCAGAATGGATTATATTAAATATTTTTTTGTCTAATGATTTAATATCAGTCGAGCCAGCTATCTTTGACCAATGTCGATTCACATGTTTAATCGATCCACTTACATCTACAACACAGATAGGATGAGAAACTAAATCGAAAATCATGTAATCTAAATTTGTCTGTTGTAATTCATGACTCTGTACATGGTGCTTTGAATTACTGGTATTATCTAAACTAGATTCTAAATTTTTAATCTTAGATTCTGAACTTTGCCAATCTAAGTTATTTGTATTATCCTTTTTTGAAGATTCTATATTCATAACCTAAAATTTTAATTTATTGATTTAGAGTCCAGATTTTGTTAAAAATAAATAGTAATTATTCTTTCGATAAAAATATTAATAGATATAAGAACTTTAAGTATTTCGATTCAAATATTTCTCCATAATTACAGTTATCTATCTCTTAGAATAACTATCTTCCCATTTAAAACCAATATTCTGGAGAGCAGTAAAGCCAAAAAAATAAATCTATCTAAAGGATGATGCCAGACAAACTTGTGTATCTGTCTCCAGATTCACATGTCTACATCTAGTGATGGAACCCACTATCGATTCCTTGTAGCTAGGGATGGATGCATGGTAGGGGTAAAATACCATATTTAATTAATATAGTCCTTGAATATGTATCACTTAATTGTTCACAATAGGAGAAGCAAAATAAATCGGGTAAAAAGCACAATATATGAAAGAAATAAAAGTTTTAATTATTGAAGACCATAATTTAACTCGAATTGGTTTAAAAGCAGCCCTGCAATCGAGAGAAGATATTAAAATTGTTGGAGAAGCTGCTAATGCTACAGAAGGCTTAAAGCTACTACAAATATTCAGACCAGATGTAGCAACAGTTGACATTGGCTTACCAGACTTTGATGGTATTGAGTTAACTCGCAAATACCGAGAGTTGCAGAAACAAAGCGAAGAATACCAAACTAAATTATTGGTATTAACCATGCAAAGTAGCGAAGATGCGGTAATAGCTGCTTTGGGTGCTGGTGCTGATTCATACTGCATGAAAGATATTGAAAGCGAAAAATTAATTGATGCACTAGTACAAACCTATGAAGGTAATTCCTGGATCGATCCCAATATTGCTGATGTAGTTTTACGAAAAATACGCGCAGAGACGGAAGCACAAAATAGTGAAGGTAATACAAAAAGTATTTCTATTCGTGCTGTTGACACTGACATTGAAAAAGTCATTGAAAGCTATCCTCTCACAGCAAGAGAATTGGAAGTATTGGAGTTAATCGTTGAAGGTTGTGATAACGCAACAATTGCAAAACGACTATTCCTTACTGTGGGAACCGTGAAAACCCACGTTCGTGGTATTTTGAGTAAATTATGTGTTGATGACCGTACTCAAGCTGCAGTGCGTGCATTACGTTCGGGAATTGTCTCATGAGAATCAGGACTGTTTTTAATCTAACCAAAACAACATTTACTCATTGGAAGGAAGACAATGCATCTCGAATAGCAGCAGCACTAGCATTTTATACTTCTTTTTCTTTAGCACCAGTATTAGTCATTGTAATAGCAATTGTTGGTTTAGTTTTTGGACAACAAGCTGCACAAGGACGGATTATTGACGAACTTCAAGGATTGGTTGGGAAAGAAGCTGCATCCGTTATTCAGCTCATGATTCAAAATACCCAAGATTCTGGTTCGGGTATAGTAGCAACAATAACTAGTTTAGCCTTATTACTATTTGGTGCATCTGGTTTCTTCAATCAATTACAAGATGCACTAAATACAATTTGGCGAGTTAAGCCTAAACCAAATCGAGGTGTAATTGCAATCATAAAAGACCGCTTTCTTTCCTTACTAATGGTCATGGGGGTTGGTTTTTTATTACTAGTTTCATTAGTTATCAGCGCTGTCTTAACAGCAGTTGGTAACATTTTCGATTCTTTATTGCAAGACTTTATATTTTTGTGGCAACTACTAAATTTTTTGATTTCCTTTGGTGTTGTCACTCTATTATTTGCAATGATTTATAAAATTTTACCAGATGTTAAAATCGCATGGAGCGATGTTTGGATAGGTGCAGTTATTACATCGGTGTTGTTTGCGCTCGGGAAATCTATAATTAGTATATATATAGGCAACACAAGCGTTGGTTCTACCTATGGAGCTGCTGGTTCTTTGGTAGTGATGTTGCTTTGGATTTATTATTCTGCACAGATTTTACTATTCGGGGCTGAATTTACTCAAGTCTACGCCAATAGATATGGTTCTCGAATAATTCCATCGGACAGTGCTATAGATTTAGATGATTCAGAACAATCATATCCCAAACAAAATATACAAAACTCCTCGGGTAAAAAAGTTTATAGATACAAAAATAGGTACAAATAATTTCACAAGTTGCAGCCCAGCTTTCAAAAAATTACTTCTCAATCACGTCATTTTGTCAAAGGTTTATTTCGAATTTATTTCTCTTAACTAACTTATATATTGGATTTTCTCAAACCTGGATGTCAGAGTTGTCGACGGAGGTATAACCTTCGTCTAATTTTTATATACAGCGCTAAGATTTTTAATTAGGACATTTCTTATTTCCTATTCCCTTATTAGCAAAATATAATGTCCTAACCTGTATGGTTACTACTATAAATAATATTATATCCGGCAGAATAATCATCATAAAGTTCATAGCTGTCCTATGTCCTGACGATAACGCAATACCTACAGGATCCCCGCCCGGCGGGCGACGACGGAACCTCTCCTCTGGCTGCGCTTACATCGTCAGACGCGTCCATTCGTCGTTAGACGCGTCCAACCCGGTACGCTATAGCGCACAAATTAAGCTTTGATAAAACTAATCATAAACTCACATTATTTTATTTATTATTGTATTCGAACAATTAATTTATATTCAAATTAATTTATATTCAATTTATTTACAATACAACTTTAGAAAATAAATATTTGTTCCCTAGATAGAGTAAATGATTTATCATCCTAATTTAATATAATCGTAATAGTAAATCGAAGTAAACACAAATCATCAAAAACAAGAGTAAATAATAATGATTAGCGTTATTACTTGGGTTATTTTAGGATTTATTGCTGCCACATTAGCGAAATTATTTTATCCAAGGCGTATAGTTGGGAAAAATATTTCTACAATCGGCTTAGGAATTTTTGGTGCTTTATTAGGTGGATATCTAGGTCAATTTTTATTAGAAAGTGATTCTGTTGTCTCTGCATCAGTGGGAATTTTTTCTGTTGGTAATATTTTCTTCGCTATTTTAGGTGGGATGTTTTTAATATTTATGTGTGGTTTAATAGCCCGCATTAATTAATTAGTTAGTTAATTAATTTGTTTGTTTAATTTTTGACTATTAGGATATTTATAACCAAAAAAATAATAACTATATATCTTCTCATATTTTTATCACTATTATTGATTAGAAAAGATAAACAAAACAAATTTTAAGGATAAGACTAATTCAGTAAATAAACATTATGATTACAGTTCAAAATAGACAGGCTATTGGAGTTTTTAAAAAACCTGAAGATGTCCAATTAGCGTTACAAGGATTAAAAGATGCCGATTTTCCCATAAATAAGGTATCGGTTATTGGTCAAGATGCAAAAAAAGAACATCATATTCCTGGAGTAACTAATAGTAACGTAATTGATGAATTGAATGAAATGCTACTTGATTTGGGAATTTTGGTAATTCCGCGAGTTGGACCAATTATGTTGACGGAAACAGTCTGCTCAGTTATGTTAGCGGGAGCAGAAGCTACAGTCATTGCTAGTACCTTTGCTCCATATGCTACAAAGAAAAGAAGTCTTGCTGGTGCATTAATTACCTTGGGAATACCTGATGACAAAGCAAAAATTTATAGTGAACTATTCGAGAGAGGCTGCTATCTGCTGATAGTCAATGGAAACGAGCGGGAAATTGCGATCGCCGAAATGATTTTTCGCAACCGTGGTATAAAAAAATGGGATACTTACAATGTATCTGCAGTTACTCCTTCTATTTTGAATCAACGCTATCAGTATGCAGCCGGTTTATTCTTTCTGTATCGAGATTTAGAAAATGCACTGAATGAATTGAGACAAGTTGGTTTTCCCATGGAGAAAATAACTGTGGTTGCTAAAAGTACTGCTCGCCTTCGTAATATTTACAGTGTGGGGATTACTGCTCCCGAGTATAACTTCGCAGCATTAAAGATTCCCAGTGATATTGCTAAGCATTATAACTATCGAGTTTTTCTGGGTGATTATTTATTGTTATTAAGTGGTACAGCAATTCAGCTTGCTGCTGCTGGGAAAATTTTGTTGCAGCATCAGATTCAGAATTATGCAACCTTCCATCCATCTCATCAACATTTAGCTACTTCAACTATGGCAAAAGTTATTGAAAAATGAAAAATAATCAAATTCAGACACTTATAAAAAAAGAACTTTCCCTTTAATACTAGGGGAAGTTTTAAACTGAAGTCTTAAACTATATAGCAATCATATTTGATTTGTGAACAAATAAATCCTGTAGAGACGTTGCATGCAACGTCTCTACAATATTCATTTTTAAATGAATGATTTAGGATTGCTATATTATCTCCGCTTAATTACTTGTGAAAAAATCTTTGTTTGTAGTTGCGCTTTAGCGCCACAGATTAATTTTCGCGCTATTAGGGCTGCTAGCGGTTCCGCAGACTCTAGTTATTGTGTCTCGTCTCCGTCGTTTAGGAGATAGCAATCTCAGAGTTCTTGGCGTTAGCACCCAGCGACAGCGTACCGGGTTGGACACGTCATTACGTTAGCGCTAAGCGCTAACGTAATGACGCGATTATGTTAATTTTGCGTAAATTCTACTGGAATAAACCTGCATAAACAAATTATTCAGATTTTATAGGCTTTACAACTCTTACGTTATCCATTTTCACTTCCTTGACACCTAAAATCTCCTTAGCCAAAGGTTCGACAGTTTTATATTCTCTTTGATCGGGAACTGTACCTGCGATTGTTACTACACCATCCTCTGCATCAATAGTTAGCTTGCCTCGAGGTATATTAGCTTCTAACTTAGAACGAACCTCACTTTCTAGATCGGAGTCAGCTCTATCTGTCTGGTCTCCAATTAAGTCATTGCGTTGTTCTCGCGCTCGGATATCTGAGTTAAGTTGGTTTTGACGAATTTCGCTAGCTGCATCTTCTCTCGTTTCTTCCACATTACGAGGATTTTCTACCTCACCATCCACAGTTCGAGGAGCATCACTACTAGTTTTAGCCGTACCATCACAAGCAGCTGCGCCAAAAATTAATACGCCACTTAATAAAAATAAAGTTATTTTATTCATCCATTTTCCTCCTTCTTTAAGAATTAACTAAATCAAGAACATACTTGAATATAATGAGTTTTACATCAAGAAAATAGCAAACAGAGTATTTAAGATTGGAGTTGAATATTCTGTTTGCTAATGTTTTAAGTCGCTTCTGCTAACACTTGTATTTATTTAATAGACATCTCCAGAAATGAGATATCACCCCTGACTACACAAGGCTTTTATATTCTTTTTCGGAGATGTCTAATGTTTTACTCGATTGCTATTTATATATGCATTAGTCATCTATTAAAACGCGAAATAGAGATAATCCATATTTTCTAACTCGATAGGAAGCTATTGTTTATGATGTCTTATCATTGAGAAATATTTCGATTTAACTTTGCTATGCATACTTGTATGCTCTCAGGATTAAACAAAAAAAAATTCTATCTTTTGATTAATTCGTGAGCTATTCAAAAGATATAGTTTTTCTTAAACCGAAAACCCTCATCTATTTCAGCAAAGAGAATCACGCCTACTCGACAGGGAGATTTTGAGAGGAATTATGCGTTAAAAATGAAAGGGGAGAGTCTGGAAAGTGCAGCAGGAAATTAGTGAACGCAAAAATCTAACTTACGGTATAAGAACAGTTTAATTCTTTTGAACCTCTGATAGAGAGAATATTTAGCACGTTATTTTAAAATAGATATCATGTAATAAAAAAGTATAAAACCTAAGCTTACCATTAAGCTTGCTTGGTAACGGGTGTATAACTCCGAAAAACTACACCATCATAAATTTTTATAACTTTTGTGAAAACTCCAGTTTTGATTGATATGGGAGGTCGATAGTAGTCGCTATTCAAAATACTAAAAATACAATTGCTGTTCTTTCCAGTAAAGATAATCTCAAACTCCTCAGCCAAAAACTGAAAAGCTGTTGCTTCCCAATACAACAGATTTATTGGTTTTTTTCTGATACTGGAAGCTTATCAACATTAACTTTAGAAGATTTAGGAATTCCAAGTAACCGAATAGATTTTTATATTCGACATTTTTTACTTGGTAATCATTTACTACTACTCAATTGTACAGATGAAGAAATTAGCAAAGTGAAAAGTAATATCGAACAAATAGAAATTGAATCTTGGGAAATGTATAGTCTAGAACGTACTGGATTTGCTTGATAGATAATAAATGTAAATGATAAATAATTAACTAATATCGCGTCCATTTGAACAAAAATTCTGTTATTTGAGGTGTGTTGTCGCAAAGTGCAACGCACCATTATGGTGTTGATAGAAATACTGTTATTTAATAATTTGATTGATATTAGTCAGTCTATAAGTTAGGACATCATATTTTTTTAAGGGAAAATGGGAAAAGTTCCCCTACCCAAAAACCTAGTACTGCGAGTTTAAATAAATCTAAATTTTTGAGGGGTGTTGGAAAGAATTTCGTACTGCTTGCTACATCTTTGTAGAGAAGTTGGTTTAGAACTGTAGTTCGCACAAGTGAATACTGCTGTAATAACTGTTCAAGAGGTTCTTATGACTCAGCAAAAATACTCCAACAATTCCAATAAAATGCTTCCAATGATTCGAAATTCGTTATCTCATAACTTAGGGGTGAGTCCAACTCGCAAAGAACAGGTTTATATAGACATATACAAGTCAGTAAGCTTGAAAGATGTCAGCTACTGGATTGAAGTTTTATTCTCTGCAGGTATTGCAACCGTAGGGTTAGTACTAAATAGCCCTGCTGTAATTATTGGTGCTATGTTAATCTCGCCATTGATGGGAAGTATTCTTGCTAATGGATTAGCACTAGCTGCAGGTGATGTAATCTTAGCTTGGCGAGCCCTGCTTAAACTTGTTTTGAGTTGTGCTACTGCTATTTTATTTGCATTATTATTGGTGTGGTTCCTCCCTTTTAAGGAAATGACTGCCGAAATTTTGGCTCGTACTCGACCAAATATTTTAGATTTGGTTGTGGCTTTATTTTCTGGTGCAGTTGGTTCTATTGCGATTTGCAAACAGCCAAAAGGTGTTGTCACTTCTATTCCTGGAGTTGCGATCGCTGTTGCCCTCATGCCACCCTTGTGTGTGGTAGGTTACGGTTTGGGGATCGCTGCGGCGGAAGATTTCACTAATGGGTTACAAATTGCTAGCGGTGGTGGTTTATTATTTTTGACTAATTTGGTAGCTATTACTTTCACCGCAATGATAGTGTTTCTTGCTTTACACATTGACAGCGCCCGGGTTACGCGAGGCGTTAGAGAATGGCGTCAACAAGATGAAGAAACGATATGGATGCGGAATATTCTGGGAGGTTTACCAGCATCGAAAAGAATGAGGAAGATTGGTAGCCTCCCAGCGCGATTTATGCTGATTTTTTTTACTATAGTTGCAATTTTTATACCCCTCAATGAATCATTTAGCCAACTCAAACAAGAAGTTTCCCACAAACAACGGGAAAACTCTACTAATTCAACAGTCAGACAGATATGGCAAGAAAATTTTGCTAATTTACCCAATGGTGAACCCCGTTCTTTTATTAGTAAACTAACAACTCGTCCTAGGAACCAGAGGTTACTAGTTCAGCTTCAGGTGTTTACTAGTAGACTATATACACGTGAAGAAAAAAATAGTTATGTGAGGAAACTTGCTAAAAGCTTAAATAAACCACCTGAGTTATTAAACTTAAAGTTAATTGAAATTCCTACTGCATCTAATGAACTTATTAGTTCCTTAGCAGAAGAAAAAAAAGAAACGATAGAATCAGCAGTAGTTACAATTCCTAAATTACATGCCGATTTTGCTCAAGAAATAGAATCTGCAGTGAGCGATCTGCGACTACCACCACCAGCAGAAATGGTTGATTATGAGGTTACCATTACTCGTGCAAGGGCATTAAATGTTCGAATGATTTATTTAAGCGAACGTGACATTAACCCAGATGCAAAGGTGATGCTAGCAGATGAGATCAAAACAAGATTAGAGTATCCATCTGCGGTAGTCAGTACGAAGAGAATTCCTCGGTTCGTGGGAGATATATCATTTACTAAAAATAAATCTCAACTCACCCAAATCGATATACAAAAATTGGATAATGTCGCTAAAATTCTACAACAACAACCGACTTTACGTTTAGAAGTAAAGACTCACAAACAAATTGACGAATCCGAAGAAATTTTACGCGATCGCTCCCAAGTGATTACCCAATATCTACGTTCGAGATGGCAAATCAAACCTGAGAGAATAATACTCACAAACGGAGAGATTTATCGATTTAATGCGGTACTCAAATTAACAACAAAATCTTCAAATAAAACCTTTACTGTTTAAAATCTGCATTAATATGATTTATCGAGTAATTAACTAAAAAATATTTCCAACAGCAAGGTGGAAGAATTTATGTAGAATCTCAAGTAGGACAAGGTTCTACATTTTCCTTTACTTGGCTAAAAACTAAACCGGAATAATGTAAATTCTAGTAGTAAGCGTATAGTTAGACTGCTATCTTTTCTTAAAAGGGAACGGGGAACAGGGAAGAGGTAAAATATCCCATTATAAAAAAGTAGTATTATATATTCAATAACAATTGCTCCGCAGAATATATTCAAAATCAGTTTGGCGGTGGAATTAGATTAAAAAATCAAATGTTATTATTTGTCTGAATAGATGCCTGACCTAAATCGTCATTGGTGAATCAATATAAATCATTGGTTCTGGCATAGAAAATTTAAGGTCATAAGTTGATAGCTTGAAAGCGATCGCTTGATCAGCCAGTTCAACTAAACGTTTGCGCAATTTGAGAGAATCTTCTCCCGAACTCGTAAGGAAAAAGTTAACTCTAACCCGAGTTTTTAACTGATCTTCGGTGTTAGAAAAATAAATTCTCGTATTACCTTTACTTATACCCCAAAATGTATCTGTACTTTCGATAATTACTCTTTTTACTAAAGCTTGTTCGCTTTCTTTGAGTAACCTAGAAAAATCCAGATAAAACATCGCTACAACTTTTTTACCCCTAGTAATATTTTCGATATGCTTACTAGCCATAATTGAGTTAGGAACGATGATGATTGTGTTTCTAGCAGCGGTGCGAATTTTAGTCGAGCGCAAACCAATTGATTCGACTCGTCCATAAACATCTTCACCATAGGGATTGAAGTTTACCTGAATATACTCTCCTGGTTGATAAGGACGATCCAAAAATAGCTCTAAAGTACCAATTAATCTTTCTAAAGCTTGTCGCGCTCCAAAAGCTACCGCAACACCCCCAATACCGATACTAGTTAAAATTGCAGTTAGGTTAAGTTGTAAACCTGAAGCAAAAATAATGACAGCAAGTAAGATAATTATGACATTAGTTAGAGTTTCAAATACTAAAGCTACTTCGTTAACTTCTCCACCTAAACGTTGAACAAGATCGATCGCATGAAGGCGAATTGCACGTTGAGTCAATCGTGAAGCAAACCAGGCGATACTAATAGCTAAAGCCAAATATATAAAAAAGCCCAATAATTGATAAATTAATTGATATTTCCACAGTATATTCAAACAAAGAGCAATAAAAACTAGAGTTCCAATATTAATAAGAGAGTTTTTGACTGGTTTAATAGATTCAGCATTAAAACCTTTGATATCTAAGCGAAAGAACCGCACCACAAACTTCATTATCCAGCAGAAGAACAAAGGCAAAAATCTCCCAAATATGGGTGCTATAAAAACACCAAACAGAAATAGTCCAAATCTCCAAAATAATTCTAGGAAAAAGTTTTGCGTCTCCTCATTCAGTTGTAGAAATTCAAAATTGAATCCTGGCATAATTTGCTTTGCTATTTTATGATTTAGATATTCATGGGTTGGGTAATATCGAGGGTTTGTTCTTCAAAATAGCAATTTACTCCATAGTTCTGTAGTCGTTCGATAATATTTTCTCTAGCAATCTCGAGTAAATTCTTCCGTAACTCCATCGAGTTTTCAGCTGCTCCGAGAATATAAAAAATAAGTTTAGCCTGGACATAACCCTGACCTGAAGCATCGGTTAAATCTTCAAAAGCAATTTGTGTTAAGGTGCGATCGATTCCTAAGATATCTTGAGTGCTTTCTAGTATTGATTGGTGAGTTAGGGCTTTTTCCTCATCAGACATCGTCTTAAAAAAGTTTAACTTCACCACAGAAATTACTCTTCTTGCCCTGGTCATATTTTCGATTTTAATTTGAGCAAGTTCGCTGTTGGGAATCACAGCTAAAGTGTTTTTACCTGATAATCGAACTTTGGTAGAACGCCAACCAATTGATTCCACTCTCCCGATAGTGCTATCGGGTAAATGTATATAGTCGTCAACCACAAAAGGACGATCAATAATCAGGACAAGACTCCAAAGTATTTGTTCGATAATTTTTTGGGATGCAAAGGCGATCGCTACACCTCCAAGTCCTAAACTGGCGATGAGACCGAGCAGGTTAATTCGATGTATTTGTGCAAACACAAAGATAACACTTAAGATTATTGATGAATTACAGAGAAATCTGCCAAGAACAATTAACTCACTGTTTATTTTATCTTGGTTTTCTAACGTGACTCCCAACAAATAATTATCAAATAGTTCTTTAATTAGAGTAAACCCAAGAAAAATAACATTTAAGGCGATAAGTAAGCTAATGGGGAATTCAAAAAAATGTAACCATTCAGGAGCAGGGAGAATCAGAATAACTATGTCAGCGAGACTAATAATAGTAATACAGCTTAGCCATGTCTGATGAGGCAGAATTACGTTCTGATAAATGTTTTGGGTTTCAATCGAGAATAAACTAACATTTAGCGAACCAATTGCTTTGGGTAGTTGTGAATAAGATAAACTTACTACAAGGACAAAAGTCAATAAAGTAATTATACCCGTTATTAAAGTCATGCTTACCTGAAGTATATCTGGTAAATTAGTAACAAACCCGGGGGGTATACAGCGAGTGAAAATTTCAAATACTTCTAAGTAATAATTCATACTAAGCTAGCTCTAATGAAAGAAATTAACCATTGAAGAGTAAGAGGATGTTTTAAAAGTATACTTTGTTACAAGTATTCACGGTTGAGATCCCCCAACCCCCTTAAAAAGGGATTTAGGGGGATCCAAGATATATTAAGTAAATAATATGACTTTTGAAACATCCTCTAAGAGGGGAAGAGGGAGCAGATTTTAATTATCCTCTTTTTCTCTATTCGATATTGGTGTTCTCTACTGCTTGGAATTTCTTCCCTTAGCTTAATTCTGTCAAGTTCAATCTTGTAATTAGAATCATATGCAGCAAAATGTTCGTTCTAAAGAGTAAAATACAGTGCCTAGTACATAATGAAGGGTGCACCAAAAGCTAAAACAACTGTCACTAGTGGCGACAGTTAAACATCTTTTATATCTGGCAAATACTGAAAATCCTCAGTCTAAAGACGTGAGGAGTAAAAAGTAATCTCTCAGGCTCATACTTTGCTGTTACTCCCTTATATAGTAAGGCTTGAAGCCTCACTACGAATAAAATTCTAGGAAGAAATTAAATATACAAAGATATTCAATCTAAATACCGATTCACTCTATTTTTGCAAGATATCGGAACGTACAATTCATGACAGCCCAAGTATAAAATCTGAGATTAGTATTTAACCCTGTTTTTTAACTACTGGGTTACCATCAACATCAACTTCCAATTCTTCACGACGAAGTTTTTCTTTTGCTTCTACTGTATCATGCTCAACTTCTTTACGAACTTTAACTTCTTCACGAACAAAAGCTTGTTTTTGTATATCCGCTGACTCTTCATAAACTTCCATGCGAGCAACTTTTCCACCGGAAAAGTCAGTAGCGCCAGGAGATACTTGACCTAGATTTGTGGGGTTACTTCGCTCAACCACAATTCTCTCTTTTTCAACGGGAACAGAAACACTCGCAGTTTCTGTTTCTACGCGTTTACCTACTGATAACTCACCAGCCTTAGCCCGCTCTTTATCTGCGACCAGACGTTCTTCATACAGCTTTATATTTTCAGTTTCTTGAACTCCAGTATATTCAGAACTAGCAACTGGTGTAACCGCTTCTGGCGATGAAGAACCTTGTGATGGTGTATTGTAAATTCCAAATTCTTCAACACCACATTCCTGCATATATGTTTCAGCTCTGATAACTTCTTTCGCAGTTCCAGTCACCATCACTAAAAAGCTACCACTAGCGACCCGATCGCCATAGATTTTTGCTTTTTCCTCAGGGATACCTAAACCGATCAAAGTACCAACCAAACCACCTGCTGCTGCACCAATAGCACCACCTGCTAGAGTCGTCGCGATTGCAGTTGCTTCAGCTCCGGCTAAAAGAATAGGACCAACACCAGGAATAGCTAACGTTCCTAAACCTACTAATAAACCAGCGATCCCGCCTAAAGCTCCGCCAGTCAGAGCTCCAGCAGCAGCACCATCATCAGCTTTATTACCAATCTCTTGAGTAGTTTCGGTTCCAACTATTTCATCAGCGTCCCGCGCTACCACGGAAACTCTATTCATGTCAAAGCCAGCATCTTTTAATTTGCGAACTGCTTTCTCTGCTTCTTCACGACTGTAAAATAAACCAACAGCGCGTTTATATTCGCTATTATATGCGGTAGTCATCTATTAAACTCCAAAATAAAGACAATAAGAATTTTCTACTCCAACAAAAAAGTGTTTTTCAGGCTTCTTATTGGGAAATTTTTTTTACCTATATTTGCATCATCTCAAGTTGCCAGAAAAAAAGAGTCTATCTTTTGAGTAATTTATGAGTTGTTCAAAAGACATAAATTTTTTCCCTCAACTCAGACTTTAGGCTCTTAAGATTAGTTAATTAAAATAACAAACAGAACTTTTATATATCTCCAATTCCTCTTAAGACCTATTTCAAGCTACAAATCTTATGTCATTATGTAACAATCAATAACCTGAAAAAGCACTATATGACCTGTATATAGCTATCTTCTAGAATTCCAATTTCAAAGAGACAAATTATTTATAACTGAAGATTGATACAGTTCCTAACTGAAGAGTGATGTAGTTTGAGCAAAAGTTAGTCAATATAGGAAGTATTACAAGACATTCAAAAATTGCTTATTTAAGCCATCTCTATTTAATGGTTTGATATATTCTTCATACTTTTTTCCCGATAAGAAGTTTCTTTGTCTTTACAAGTTATAGCAGTCGAATCTTATGCAATCGAAACATTTGACCTTAGGAAAATTTCTACCTTTGTCACTATTTATGCTTCTCATTCCTCTTGCATCGTGTCAAATTAAGCAAGAAGAGGCAGGTCGCTTACCTGATGTTGATATAACACCCGGGAAACTGCCAGAATATGACGTTGAAGGACCAGATGTGAAAGTTGGAGTGACAAAACGTACTGTTACAGTACCGAAAGTCATTGTAATACAAGAACAAGAAACTGTTGAAGTTCCTTACATTGATGTTGATTTACCCGGAGCAAGCCGAAGAGAGCGAACTATAACAACTGAAGTTGAAGTCCCCTCTGCTGGTTACGATCTAGAAGTTCAAAGTGTATATGCACTAAACAACGAGCTTTGGGTAGTTTCTCGACTTGAAGAAGAGAATCCAAATGCTCCAAAAGCAACTGTGCGCGTTTCTGATAATATTGTAATCAATGCTCCAGACATACCAGTGCGTCACTATATTATTGGCAAACGTCCTCAAGGTAATTTCAACGAACAGTATACATTTATTGATAGTCGTCAGCAGATTGCTTCTCAATTAGATTCTGGACGACAGTTATATCAACAACAAGCTACTAGCTAAGAAAAGTTACGCTCTAATATACTAGTGCTTTGTCCCCTTAATTTTGACAGGTTTGTAATTGTGCTTTGGCGGATAAAACATATATTAAATAGAGCTAAAGCCCAACTACAGACCAAAAAATTACCTGTCAAAATCTCTACGTTCAAGTACTAGAGTGAATTATTTATCTAGGATAGGAAAAGTGGATTATATTTATTATTTTACTGATTAAACTACATGCATGAATCTTTAGACATAAGACTGTAGAATTAATTTTTTTACCGAATAAAGCATAATTTTTAACTAAAGATTGATTTAATTATTAATATTGATTTGGTATAAATATTTTTAGTAGATAATATTTAATTAATTGGAGACTTGTTGTGATAAATAATAGTAAAAATGAGAATCATATTTCAATATTTAAAAAGTATGTGCTATCCATCTTTTCTTGTTTATTCATGCTAACCTTTGTTTGGTCTGGCGTATTTACAAACATTAACTCTATTGCTGCAAATGCTCAAGGGTTATATGTACAGACTAGTCCAAATTTTATTGCCTTTGATTATAATGAAAATAATCTTAAACAAAAGGCAAAAGGTAATTTTGATAAAGTTTTAGGTGCTGGAAGCAGCGATAAACTGGAAGGTAATGTAGAGCAAGCTGTAGGTAACACTCAACAGAATTTAGGAAAAGTAACCGGGCAATCAAAAGGTTTAGCAAAGCAAGTTGAAGGAAGAGCCAAACAAGACATTGGTAGAACAAAAGACGCTGCACAAGATTTGGCTTCTGATATCGAAAATAAAACAGATAATGCTGTAGACAGTATCCGAGATTTTTTTCAATAACTAAACTAAATTATTGAGCAATTTATCCTCTGATATCATGATTTGCGTATTGCCGGAATACAGCTGGTAATATGCTTTTTAGCGTTTTGCTCAGATTCAAATTATTTATACCTGATTACTTACTTAATTTACCCTAATAATCATTATTCATGTTGGTAAAAATGCCGATTACTTTTGCTTTATCAGGATTCTTAGCTGTTATTTTGGCATTAATACATTTATTTTGTGGTAAGTTACGTTTTGTTGATATACCTCGTAGCCGCTGGCTTAGTGGTGCTGGAGGTGTTTCTGTAGCCTATGTTTTTATACATTTATTACCAGAGCTAAGCGAATATCAATTCTTATTAAGAAAATCGCAAACGGGGATAATTTTTTATATAGAAAACCATGTTTACCTGATAGCTTTAATTGGTTTGGGAATATTCTATTGGTTAGAACGCTTAGCAATTGTATCCTGTCAGCGGCAACAAAAAGTAGGAAAAGGCAAGGTTACAACTGTAGAAATTTTTTGGTTGAATATAGTTTCTTTTGCGATTTATAATAGTTTAATTGGCTATTTACTACTACATAGAGAACAAACAGATATTGCCAATTTAATTTCATTTACATCAGCCATGGCGCTACATTTCATTGTTAATGACCACGGCTTAAGGCAAAATCATAAAAGTATTTACGACCGTTTCGGTAAGTGGATATTAGCTTTCTCAATTATTCTTGGCTGGGTTATTGGTAGCGCGACCAAAATCACTGAAGCTGCGATCGCTGTATTATTCTCTTTCTTAGCAGGTGGAATTATTCTTAACGTTTTGAAAGAAGAATTACCAGAGGAAAGAGAAAGTCGTTTTTGGGCTTTTGCTTTAGGTGCTTGTATTTACGCTATTTTATCTAATACTCAAACAATAATAGAATTTTACCGGTAAATTAATTAACTTTAAGTTAATCTATCCTGCTATTATAGTGAAGCGATTATTGTTGAACCTCAGATATATGAGAATCAACTATTATCTGTGGGCGATGATTTTTCTTGGAGTATAATGCTAATATCTCCATTAGTTTCTAAACGCGCTATTTTTACTAAATAGTAATCGTCAATTTTTGCTTGTAGGCGCAATGAAGAACGTAAATCTTCATAGGTTATGTTACCTGCTCTCATACCTTGACGATTAATTTTACCGTCACGAATTAATATAATAGATTTTCCCTTGATTAACCTTTCAAACCTTTTTGCATGAAAAGCAATAGTTGCAAATATCCAGTGTATTCCCATTAAAACTACCCCTGCTCCTAAAGTCGGGAAAAAGGGAGCAGAACCATTAATTGCGCGACTTAATGTTGCACCAAAAATAATACTTAAAGTAACATCAAATATTGCATGTTTCCCTAAAAAACGTTTGTCTCCTCCTAATCTTACTATTCCTAATGTAACAATATAAACAACACCTGCCCTTATCCCCATTTGCCACAGGCTTAGTTTTTCAGCATGTAATCCTAGTAACTGATTTATTAAATTTCCAATTATGTTAATTATCATAGATTTTTAGTTTCATACCACATCATCAATTACCATTTCACCCTTTAAGCTGTTATTTTGTAGTCGGTGTGCATGGAGGATTTCTGGGATAAATAAAATATAATTAACTTTATTTCCTCTATATTCTCTTTCATCTCGTCACTATAAATAAGTCAACTAATTATTCAGTTTATTTACTGCAAAAATAACGAAAAAATTAATGTTAAATGAAGATATTTTTCTGCTAGATTAGATATTTATATTTTTTATATTAAATTTTATTTTCTCTTAGATTTAACGCAATCATGACTCTATCTAAAGAAATAATTATGATTAAATTTACACTTTCTTTAGATAAAATATATTTTTGTCTGTAGATTGATGATAATTAACTTGAATTTTAGGTATAAATAATATAGTGAAATTAATTAAGCTAATATATTACCTTCATGTTATTAGCTTATTTCAGATTTTAATTGATTTACTAGGTGTTTTATATGGAAACTAAACAAGAATATCAACAAAAAATGGAAGCACAACTTCAAAACTTGCAGACAAAAATTGATGAATTGAAAGTCAAAGCTTCTTTAGCTAAGGCTGATGCAAAAGATGCCTATGACGAACAAATTTCAATCCTAAACACTAAGCAACACGAAGCTAAATTAAAGTTTCAAGAGATTCAGAAATCTAGCGAAGATGCTTGGGAAGATATGAAGTCTGGTATGGAAAATGCTTGGAATGACTTGCAAACATCTTTTAATAAGGCTACTGCTAATTTCAAGTAATTTATAAAAAGATAGAAGTTTTATTATTTTTGCTGTTTATTCACAGCTTGATTACTTAATTACACGGAGGAGAAGAATGGAGAACATTCATAAATTTTTTGCAAATATTCGCCCTTTACGATTTCTAGTCGCGGTTTTTACTTGTCTTACCCTATTATTTAGTAGCGCTTATCCTGCATTTGCAATTGGAAGTTATAAAAGTAGTCCTTCAGAAGGCGAAACTAGTCTCAATCAAATTCAAAAAGAAACCGATAAAGTCGCTAGCTCAAAAGCTGGAAATCCCGATTTAGAAGAGTCTCAGGCTAAAACAAAAAAAGGATTGAATTCGGTTCAAGGTAGTGCTGATAAAAATAAAATGAAGCGTCCATCTAACTCTCAGAGTGCAACTACCGTTCAAGATAAAGTAGAAGGGTTTTTGGAAAACGTTACCGGCAATTCATAAATAGCTTTTTCTTTACTTTTCTGAAAAAATAGTTTTTTTAGGTTCCGCTCTCATCAAGTAACTTTATTATCGTTCGAAAATAATGTTTGTTTGTTGAGAGTAGCTTTTAAACTTAATATTTTGTCTGACAATCTTTTGTTTTAAGATTTGATTAATCCTTAAGTATAAGCCATGTAGTTAGCTTACGCTTAAGGATTTTAAGTATTATTAATAGCAAGTAATTATTCTTTTTGTAAAAATTTTTCTCAAAATAATTAATACTAAATTCACTATAATGTTATGGCAATGAATCTGAATAATAATTAATAATTATAAGTGAATGAATGCAAAATAAAACTCTATCTATAGATTCTAACTTATGATTGATTTTTGGGAGTGAAGGATATGTTGAAATATTAATAGATGAATGAGACGAAATGTAAAGAGTCAATTATGCGAAGTATTAATATTGGTTTAACCGAAGAACAACGTCAAGGAGTGATTAATTTATTAAATCACGATTTGGCAGATGCTTATGTGTTACTGGTGAAGACCAAAAAATATCATTGGGATGTAGTTGGACCCCAATTCCGCACCCTACACGAAATGTGGGGAGAGCAATACGAAACTCTAACTGAGAATATAGATTCTATAGCGGAGCGAGTTAGGGCTTTGGGTGGATATCCCATAGGTACAATGCAGGGATTTTTAGAAATTACAACTTTGAAAGAAAATCCCGAGAATCTTCCCTTAGCAACCCAGATGGTAGAGAGTTTAGTAGAAGATCACGAGCAGATTATTCGTAATCTCCGCGAACATATTGATAATTGCTCAGAAGATTTTCATGATGAGGGGACTGCTGACTTCTTGACTGGGTTGATGGAAGGTCATGAAGAAATGGCTTGGATGCTGCGCTCCTTTATTGAGGGAGAGTCTATCAGTTCAGACGAGCAAAAACTACAATCCCGTCAAAAAGTTGCAGCAGGTGTATAGAAGTTAGTTGAATTTGATGGGAGTAATAGAATTACTCCCTAATGTAGCTGAATTTTGCAAAGATACTAAATTATCGACTGCAACAAAATAACAAAATTAGTAGAATTTAGAGGGGTTTCGATGCCTGATTATAAAGCAGAACGTACAATCTCAGGAGTTTTTAAGCAGGAAAGTCAAATAAACGACGTAATTCGACGCTTGCTAGATAGAGGTGTACCTCGGGACTATTTATCGGTAATGGGTAATAATTTTCAGTCCCAAACGAGGATTTCAGGTTTTATTTCTAAAAAAGATGTAATTCTTGGTGGATTGCGAACCGGAGCAGTTTTCGGCTCTTTGTTTGGTTCCTTGTTAGGTCTACTCAGTGGTGTCGGTGTTTTGTTTATTCCTTTTGTTGGATCTGTAGTTGCAGCAGGTCCAATCGGAGGAGCATTACTTGGTGCTGCTAGTGGTGCTTTGGCTGGTAGTACAGGTGCAGGTTTAGCATCAGTACTCATTACCTTAGGAATGTCTGAAGATAAAGCTGCTATTTATGAAACTCGTCTTAAGGCTGGTGAATTCATCATTATGGCTGAAGTCCCAGGGGATCGAACGGGCGAGTTTCAATTATTAATGGAAAGTGCTGGTGGTGAAGAGGTTCATGTCATTGAAAAGACATTACCTCGTCCTTGTCCCGGTCGTTGTAAAGGTCCTCAAGATTTAGCACCAGAGGTTCGCTCTCATCTATCCGAAGCAGCACAAGAAACGTTTATCGAACACTACAATTCAGTTTTTGATGAGACTAACGACGAGACAAAAGCTGAAGAAGCAGCTTGGGCGCAAATTTATCAGCAATATGAAGAAGACGAAAATGGTGTCTGGTCTAAGGCTAAAGTGACAGTCTAAGGAAATGAAAGCCAGTAATGTAAAAATGTTCCATTAAGGAGAACACCCAAATTTTGAAAAACACACTATGGTGGGAGCATATCGCTCCCGTTATGGGTGACGGTAGATAAGATGTTCTCCTCAATAAAATCTCTACAAAAAATCAATACTGTTAACCAAACAGACATAATAGTATTTTTGGCGTTGCATATTTAAGGGATGATAACCAAATTTATATAAAGTGAAACTATTGATAAATAAGGAGAAATTGTTTTGCATATATTTAAATCATCCCGTATTGATGCAACACCATAATATCTAATACTATGAATACTGTAAATATACAAATAAACTCTCCTGGTTTTAGTCCCATTAACTACAACAAAGACACTTTAAGAACTTATTTACTTGAAATTGGTAGAGAACCTTTATTAACTCCTAAACAAGAAGTATTTTATGCCCAGCGAGTGCAAAAAATGAGGAATTTGCTAAATTTAAAACAAGATTTAGTAAATAAATCTCAACAGCAGCCAACACCAGAAAAATGGGCATCAGAGGCTAATATTACTGTTCCCGAATTACAGCGAATCTTGTATAGGGGAAAAGATGCGAAGGAAAAGATGGTTCGGTCAAATTTAAAATTAGTAGTATCAATAGCCAAGAAATATCAATATCATAATTTAGATTTAATTGACTTAATTCAAGAAGGAAGTTTAGGTTTACAACGTGCTGTAGAAAAGTACGACCCCTCTAAAGGTTTCAAATTTTCGACTTATGCTTATTGGTGGATTAAGCAAGGAATTACCCGTGCGATTGAATATCAAAGTCGAACTATTCGGCTTCCCAGCCATGTTTGTCAAAAGTTGAAAAAGATTAAGAAAGTACAAACAGAACTGACACAAAAATTAGGTCGTGCTCCTACGATTGCAGATATAGCTGGCTACATTTCTGTTTCAACAGAAAACTTACAAAAATATCTACAAATTGCTCGTAAACCAGTTTCTTTAGAACTGAGATTTGGAGAAACACAAGATACAGAATTACAAGACTTGCTTGAAGATCCAAATTCTTCTTTAGAAAAGAAAACTAATGAAAATTCTGTGCGGGAAATTTTACAAGCGATGATTTCTGATTTGAATCCCCAGCAACAGGAAGTGATATCCCTACATTTTGGGTTACAAGATAGTCATGAGTTATCGTTAAGAGAAGTTGCCAGGCGCATGGATATTTCTTACACCAGAGTACGCCAAATAGAGCGTCAGGCATTTTCACATTTGCGGCGAAAAACAAAAGGTATGAAGGAATTTTTTCTACATAACTAGTCCAAAGAAGAAGGAAATAATAAGCGGTGAGTAATGAGTAATAGGTAATGAGTAATGTTAGCGTAGCTAGCGTCAGCGTACCGGATCCGTTGGTAGCGCAGCTGGAGGCAAAGACGCACCTTACGGTGAACGCCGTCGCCGCAGGCTCTAGGTATTGCGGGGCGCGACCTAGCGTAAGCGTACTGTAAGTATTGCGCACAGTAATGAGTAATAAATAATCTATTAAAGATGAAGTATAAAAAAAAACAAATAAAAAAATGATTAAGTCTTGGATGATAATTGGGTCTGTAACCTTTGTGGTTGCTCTGGGGTCTAATATCCTCAGACCTAAAGACATTAAATGGTTTAAGCGCTTACGTCGTCCTTCTTGGCTAACTTTTGAAAATGTAATTCCAATTATTTGGACAGTAATTTTTATATGTGGGGCTTGGTCTGCTTATATTGTTTGGGAGAAAAATCCAGGTACCTATCAAACCTGGTTTTTGATGGGACTTTACTTGTTATTGGAAGTATTAATTGTAGCTTACTCACCCGCAACCCTGTGGTCGCGAAATCTTAAGGTAGGAACTTTTGTTGGTGCAGCTGGTTCAGCTTTGGGATTCATTGTTACCTTGATTGTTTTACCAATTTCAGCATGGGCTGCTGTATTACTATTGCCTTATCTGATTTGGAGCCCAATTGGTACTTATACGACCTGGGTAATGCATCGTTTAAATACAGTTTAAATACAATTGATGGGGAATTCAACACGAACCATTAAAAAACTATATCTAATGTTATATACGCTTTAATCTCCAGACAGAATTAAGTTTTGGATTTTTTGGTTATCATCTGCATAGGTCTTTAATTTAATAACTTTAATTTAATAACTTCTGGTCTGAGTAAAAAATTATGAATGCAGAATTATCAACTGCTTGGGAAAGAGTGCAAGCAATGATAAATGGTTTCATTACTTTGTTACCAAGTATTGTTTTAGCATTAATTCTTTTTACAATTATTTTCTTTTTAGCTAGAGCGATTAAGAGACTGGTTAGAAGATTAACTCGTAATCGCCGGAATGCACGTAATTTGGGACTCGTTTTAGGAAGACTAGCTCAAGGAGCTATAGTTTTAATAGGCTTATTTCTCTCCCTAACAATTGTTATTCCTTCTTTAAAAGTAGGGGATTTGGTACAACTTTTGGGAATTAGTGGGGTTGCGATCGGTTTTGCTTTCCGAGATATTTTGCAAAACTTTTTGGCTGGAATTTTAATCTTACTGAATGAAGCTTTTGAAATTGGCGACCAAGTAGTATTTAAAGGTTTTGAAGGTACTGTAGAAAATATTGAAACTAGAGCAACTACAATTAAAACCTATGATGGTCGTCGAATAGTCATTCCCAACGCAGAGCTTTTTACTAACTCAGTAACTGTAAATACAGCTTTTGAACATCGCCGAATACAATATGATGTTGGAATTGGATATGGAGACGATATCGATTTAGCAAAACAGTTAATTTTAGAGGCTATAAATGAAACAGAAGGCGTTCTTAAAAATCCATCACCAGATGCAATTGTAGTAGATTTAGCAGATAGTACTGTAAAAATTCGCGCTCGTTGGTGGATCGCGCCACCTCGTAGGGCTGAAGTTTTAGATTTTCGAGATAAGGTTCTAGCTGCAATAAAAAATAAGCTTACTGAGTCGGGTATTGATTTACCATTTCCCACGCAACAAATATTGTTTCACGATCAAACAGAAGAGACTGACGGAGATAGATTGCTTCAGAGAGAGGGATGGCCCGCAGGTAATGGAAAAACTCCTAAATCTCATACTATCAGCAGCTATCTCCAAAAAATTGCCCAAATTAAGCAAGTGAAAGACAAAAATCATCATAGTACGTGATGCAAGATAGTGTGTAATGGAAAAAATTCACATTTTCCAATCGTTTTGGGAATACTATATCTAGAAATGTGTTCCCTATTCCCGTTTCCTAGCTTAATCCGACTTGATTTCCACTTCAAGTCCGGGTAATCCTTCAATCTTTTCTGTCAATTCTTCTGCAGGTATAAGTGGGACAAAAACATTTAAACCTTTAGGGACACAGACCACTTCAATAGGAGTTTCACCAATCAATTCTCCATCTAAAACCACCTTTTGTGGAGGTTCGGTAGTGACTTTGACTTGCTTCACCCGTAAATAACCTATATCATCTCTTGTCACTGCATCACCGCGAAGACCGGTTTGCAGCAAATGATAAGAAGCAGCGATCGCACTAGTCCAGCTATTTGAAGTAACTATAGTTATATCTAGAAACCCATCATCGCAAATAATTCCTGCTGGACCCTGAGCTAAAACAGAAGTCGCCGGAGCAACATTTGCTACAGTTATTGCAGTTGCAGTAGTGCGAATAATTTTTTCCTCTGTTTCAATTTCAACTTCAAAACTATCTATATCATTTAGCTGTTTAATCCCAGAAAGTAGATAAGCCAGAGCACCCCATTTACTTTTAGTTTCTCGAGAAGCTCCTTCCACTGTTTCTGCTTCAAAACCAACTCCAGCAAGTAATAGCATGGGTTTATTATTACACTTGGCAACATCTAATCTGCGCAATTTGCCATTAATAATAGTTTGACAAGCTTTATCAATTATATCGGGAAGACCTAAAGCTGAAGCAAAAGCATTCGCAGTTCCTCGTGGTATTACACCCAAGGGAATATCAGTTTGTATTAGGGCTTTAGCTACTGCTGAAAGGGTACCATCACCACCAGCAGCGATGACTATTTCTGCACCATTTTTAACAACTTCTTGGGCTATTTTGTCGGTTCTTAAGTCTTTTTTAGTAAATTTAATATCTAAATCAAATGTAGGTGACAGTAAATCGCGTATTGTATTTAAATCTTGTTCGGAATCACCTTGACCTGCTGCAGGATTAAAAATTAAACTAGCTTTACGAGTCCTCATAGATATCTACGTTTTCCCAAAAGGTTTGTAATTTATATTGTCTATTCTGTCATTTTTATGATTTTCACTACTTCTTTCCCTACTTATTTATTTTTACTATTTCTCAGTAGTTTGGGGTTATCTCAATAACTAATATTTACCTCATAAGAGAGCAACTATAAATAAAATTTAATATAGTTAAATTGATAAATTTAATCTTTAACGGCAAATTATATTATGAATTATATCTAATTTTTTATAATGGCAATGCATACCTCTAAATTTCTTAATATACTAGTGATAAATAATAGGTATTAGCTTTATCAAGAATGCTATGAATAGCAAATAACATTAAATAAGTCTAGGAATTAGACATTACCTAGACTACTAATTTAACCCAATAAAAATGCAAATCAATCAATTGCTTTTTTTATCTGTTCTTTGGCATTTTCAACAGTATGTTGTGCTTTTGCTTCTGCTTGTTTAGCTTTACCTTCAGCTTTATCCTCAGGATTTCCAGTAATCTCGCCCATAACTTCTTGAGCTTTACCTTCAATGTTTTTTGCAGTTGCTTTAATTCTATCTTCTGTGCTCATGTGTATTGACCTCTCTAAAATGAAAATCTCATAAATCACATTAATAAATTAGCAATAATACATATACTTTCACTTCGGACAAAGGGTGGAATAATTGTAATATTAAATTCAGTATTTGGTTATATATTTTTAAGATTTAACTATGTCTTTCGATTGATTGTATTTATATCAATTGAATCTCATGCTTTTAATATCAAGACAGACCGCGCCTAGAGGCTAGAGGCTATACCGACGCCGAAGGCTCTAACTACGTTACCTATCGCTGCGCTACGTTCCGAACATCTGCCGACGCCGCAGGCTCTGACTAACGTCACAAGATGCGGATCCGGCGAACAAAAGCCAAAACACAGCTAAAGCTGAATAACAAAAAATGTGCAATTTTCACTCGCCATACAGGTTGTGACCATTTTTTGAATTGTTTTGACCGTCAGGAATGGCAATAGAAAATTTTATTTTTTGTAAGTACCTAACACTTGAACTTTCAATTTGACTCATGTAAAACTTTTAATACCTGGTGAATTGTATAACATAAACCAAACAATTAAATTTTTGTTAAGCTTTTAGGGTTTGTGTGTATAATGTGGAAGTAACGCTATTCAATATATCTTATATCAACTTCAACAATATTCACCTCTAAGAATCCTACCAGAGCTGCATGTTGTTAACTTGATAACGATAACCACGAGCCAATTCATCCGGACTAAACGCTATTAACCGCTGGAGAAGTGCCTCGTCTGCTATATCGTGAAGACCACAGCAGATGAAAATAATAAGGGGTAAACGATGAAATCAGATATTTCATTCTCCAAAGCACAACAGTCGGTTCGCTCACGACCTTTAATTCTGGCAGTTGAGGATCACGAGGATAACCTATTAATAATTAATTATGTTGTTGATTCTCTTGAATGTGAGTTTATGGGCGAGTTCAATGGTGAAAGAGTTCTCAAAATAGCCAAAAAGTATCAACCAAACTTGATATTGTTAGATATAATGCTACCTGACATCAGTGGCATTGATATCTTTCGAGAGCTTCAACAAGATCCGCTTACAAGTTCCATCCCTGTTATAGCTGTTACAGCTTTAGCTATGTCAGAGGAGCAACAAATGATTTCAGAAGCTGGTTTTCAGGCTTGTGTTACTAAACCTTATTTGTTAGAAGACTTAGAAAATATTATTCGCCACCATGTTCTTGAGATTGAGGCTGAACTTGTTGCTTGATGGGGTTAACTTTAGATGTTATTGTTTTGGAACTCGGTTTCATCAAAGCAATCAAGCTAACGTAATCAGCCTCGGGATGAGTCGCAAAAAGTAGTTCAGATATCTTTGTATCGACAGCTTCTTCAATGATTTTTTTTAGTTGTGGTTGTAGAATTTCCTCGATACTATCCCTGACTTTCTTTGCTATTTCTATGTAACCATTGAGTATTAGTAATTGCTCTGCTTTAGTAAGACCATTTCTTATGACTATGATTAATTGATTATCATAGGATTTGCAATGTACTTCGCTCGGTTCATGTTTGAGTTGAGTCCAAAACAGGGAGTAAATATTTTGAGATATAATTTGCTCTGTATTATTCATGACACAATTAGATAAATATATGCATCGGCGGTGCTATAGCAATAGTTAAGTTGTTAAATGTTGACACGATTTAGCCGAAGGAAAAATATTCTTTTGGGGAATATTGGTATTTGCACAAATTAGACAAGGTGAAGTGTCAAAAAACTAGCGCTGAAAAAGTAAAATCACAAGTGATATTCAAGGATTAACTTTTAGATCGGACAAAATACTTACTAAAATATCCAATCATATAGGAACTCTGTTTGGTTGATGTTCCTGTAGCGTTACACAGTCAAAATCAATTCTACAGGTAGGGAATAGATGATGGGAAAAAACGGAACTCGCAGCAATGCAAATTGCAATTCGGTGCAGTCATTTCATAGTATTGTAATTATACTGTTAGCAAAATGTCCCGTAAGTATGATTATCAAGGACAAAACGCAGGCAATAATACCTACGGTACGCTATAGTATACTCTACGCCGTCGGCGGAGAGAGTCTCTTACTATTATCACATTAATGTTAACAATCAACAAAATCTACGGAGGAGTCCCATACTTATTTTTTCTTATCCGAAGATTTAGTTTTTACCTTTGGGATCGTATCTGGGTTACGAACTGAAGGTGTTTGCGATAGAACAGCGATAATACCACTGCGAGCAGTTTCTAATGTCGCGTCAGATAATAAGTCAAGTACATTAACTTCCAGAACTTCTTCTATTAATTTCTTCAGCTTTGGTTCAATTGCTTCATCCAAACCAAAACGTACCTGTTCTGCTAAGTCTCCTTGACCTTTTTTCATCAATAATTGTTCTGGTTGAGTGATACTATCTTCTATAACAATTGCTAGAGTAGCATCAAATAACTGACAGGTAACCTTAGTAGGTCTATGTCCTAATTGATTTGAATACAAAGCTTGGATACTTTGTGAAACATTTCTCTCTAATTGTCCCCGAGTTGGTATTGCACCAGTCATTCATGAACTCCTTGTTAATCTTGACCACCATTAATAAGCCAGCATGCTGTTAATTAATACAGGTTATTACTAACAGCATGATTTCTTTAAAGAAATTACAGGCTGAAAGGAAAAAGCTGTATGAAATATAAACCTGCCCGAGTTACAAATAGTGGTGTGAATTAGTGTTGTACCTAAGATTTTTCAATTATTAATTTCTAATTGGTATTTTACTACTTAGTAATCGGTGCTTCACTACTTATCAGCAACTGGTACTTTACTGTTTAATGTGTAATTCATCAAGAAAGAACTGACCAAAGATAAAATCACAGGTCCCAGTATAAATGCTAAAGGTCCACTAACAGTAAATCCTGGTGCAAACAGAGAAGCTAACCAAAAACAAATACCATTAACGACTAAAGAAAATAATCCCAAACTGATTAAATTCAAAGGTAAAGTAAGCAAAGATAAAATAGGTTTAATGAATGAATTAACGAACCCTATTATCACACCTGCAATAATAGCTGCGGGAAATGTTGCTATATTTACTCCTGGAAAAATAATATCAACTACCAGCAAGCTTAAGGCTGTACCCAATACAGTAAAGAAATATCCTAACATAGTAATTTCCTCAATTTAATAAGCAATTTTCTTACGAGTGTTTCTCTAATTCCTTTACATATATTATGTACAATAAAGCATTTATAACCCTCTCTATAAAGATATATATATTTATTTACTATCTATGCTAAAAAGTATGTTTTTTTAAGCAAAAAAAATAACTCAAAATCTAACTCTTGAAAATTTGTAACCAATCTCTAGATAGAGGAAAAGCAACTAAATATGATTGCAGAATATAAGTGATTGTTTGTTGTAGATAAATAAATATGAAGTTATTACGAATCATTCTTGGTATCGTACTACCACCTGTAGGTGTATTTCTTACCTATGGTATAAGTCCCGCTTTGCTGATTAATATTTTGTTAACTTTACTTGGAATTCTTCCTGGTAGTATTCATGCACTTTGGGCAATTACTAAGTATTACGAAAAAGAAAATCAAGGAGGAAATGCAGCATATTAACACTTGCTATTTGCTAAGTTATTTACTAAAAAATTGTTGCATATATAGGAGCGTGAAGGAATCACGTTCCTTATTTTATATTTATCTATATTACACGTATCTGAAGAAGATTGTAGGGACGTAAAATCTTCGAGGATGTTTAGAAAGCGTTTATTGAACAAAACCCAAAACCATTGTTTATATCCCCCAGTTCGCTTGTGAAGAGGGCAAAAGTCTAACTTTCCAAGGGGTATTTAGGGGAAAGCAAGATATATTAGGTAAATAATATGACTTTTGAAGCATCCTCTTAGATCTCAAATCAGTTAACTTTTCTGGGAATGAGTTAAGGAATACCACAATTCTTTAAGAATACGCTTTAACTCCTTCTCTTTACGTGCTACTGCTGCTCCTGCCTCACTCATTTTATTTTCAAACTCTGTTTGCTTTGCTTCTACCAAAGTAGAACCTTTTTTTTCTGATTTTTCTTTAGTATTCTCATACCAAGTTTTAGCATTATCTAGATGCTGCTTAACCTCTTCGTAAGGTTCACCATAACGAGCAGCTAAATTGGCTTGTAAGACTGACAATTCGGCTTGTAATTGAGCATAACGTTTTTTCATTAGTTCAACTTCTTCGCTATTTTTGATATTCTCAACAGCTGTACTAACTATAGAACGAACATCAGAAGAAGTTTTTTCACTTACAGCTTCAATCTCCGTCAAAGCTTCCTCAACAGTTGACTGTAGTTGATTCTCATCTTCATCTAAGCGTGTTTGAAGCTTCTGAATTTCTGATTTAGTTTTTGCGATAGCTTCTCTTTGGGAGTGACTAATTCCTTCAATCATACCTTCTATAGAAGCCGTAACCTCTTCTTTTGTGTTTTGTCCTTTCTCTTTTACATTTTCTAACAGTGTGGCAAAGGTATCTCTGATAATATAACCCAATTCTCCAGAACCTTCTTTGAACTCACTAATAGATTGTGAAATTGCAGCACTAAAAATTTTTTTGATTCTTCCCGAACGCAATGTACCTTCTTCTTTTACTTTTTGTAAATCTGCTTTAATTTTATCCTTGGTAGAATCAGGCATATAAAACTCCTAAAATTTTTATAGATTCTAAAAGATATTTGACTTGATTTTATTTCGATTTTAAATAACTTTTTTTGCACTAAATTTGATTTGTCATATTACACCCCATCTTTTTTATCTAATTACATTATGATTATAGCTAAATAAAAAATATAAACATCAATAAAAGTGAAAAAATAACATTTGTTTTAAATTATGGCTTTTTAAAGTAAGGAAAATAGTTAATGCAAAAACACAAATACCCGGAAGATAAATCCCGGGCATAATTATAGAGAAAAATTCTGTAATTATTCAAATTTCTCTAGTAAAATTATTATTCTCAAGATTTATTTTCTTAAATAATACCTACTCCTTTACCACGATTATCACTTCCCATTGAGAGTTTTCCATCTTCGTCATTATTATTGATTTCAGCTAATTCTTTAGCTCTTCTAATAGCTTCTGCTTCTTCCTTTGCTTTTAAATCTCCACGTTCTTCATAATACATTTCTGGTTCGACTGCATAATTATTTGCTAAGCCCTCATTATCTATTGTGTAGCCACCTGTTGTATCTAATTCGTCTTCGGTTTCTTCTGGTTGTTGTTTGAAACCTTCTCCTTCACGTTCTATGCGTGCAGCAGTTTCAGCAGGTATAATATTGCGATCATATCCATCTTTTTCTGTTCTCTGTTTACTATCAACTACTTTTTCATTATTAGCCATAAATTTTTTATCCTAAATCTGCTTAATATTTATTATCGGATTAGTGTAGTAAATTTTGATTCCATCTCTGGAGACAAGTTAATATAAAAACTCTCTCTCTAAAGATATAAGTAGCAGTTAAAAAATATTAATCAAATAATTTTATGAAAAACTAGAATGAAGATTAGATTTTATTTATCTGGGATGATCTATAGCAATACTAAATTATTTAGGACTTATGCAAATGGCATAAGTCCTGAGGGAATCTACAACTCAAAGAATAATCGAATTAGTAGAGAAAATTCAAATCAAACTATTCTAAAAAAAATACAGATTAAAGTTTAGTTGAGGTATCAGGAGCAATCTCAACTCCTGATGTTTCTGAAATATTTTGCTCTAAAGAGATTAAGTCTGAAAAACTGTTTACATCTATACCCATTGCATTACAAGCTGTTTTTAATTCATTTTCAAAATTGCTAACACTATCACCATAGCCACAGCTTTTAGCTGCTATTTCTATTCCTTGTTTCATATTAGCACGGGCACAGTCTATTAATTCTGAACCTTTAAGGGGTGTTGATGAACTCATAATGTGTATAATTCCAATAACAAAATAACTTAAATAACACCATGGCAATTACATATTAATTTATTGCACGGGTTTATTTGAAAAAAAAAACTATTTATATTTGATTTATCTTTAATGTATCCTTACAAATCTAAATTAGTAAATTTTCTATTTCCTGTTTCTTTATTAAGAAAATATAATTTCCTGAGCCACATACTTACTGCTATATCATTTAACAATTAATTATTGCTCATATCGCAAGTAATATAATCAGTAGTACACAAAAAAAAGTCCGTTAAAGATAGCTTTGGATAAATAATAGTGTCCACAAATATCATGAGTGAACACTAATTTTTGTGTTGATTATATTTCGTATTATTTCTGAATTTTTATAAACCAGGATGTTCTTGTTTTTCTACTTTTGGTACGATATTGGGACGCTCTTGATTTTCCCAACCTGGGGGTCGTTTAGAGTTGTACCAAGCAATGGAGCCAATGGTTACAGCTGCAATAAATCCGAGAAAAATCACACCTGTTAGAGAAAAAGTATAAGTAGAAGCACCTTCTGGATTCGCAGAAATTTCTGCAAATATATAATTAAACAACAAACTCATTAAAAATATCCCCCACAATTTAACTTTGGGATGTGTGTACTTATTGATTTGCTATTAATAACTTATCTTTTTATATAAAGCTATACTTCGACCAGAAGAATATCTTTGCTCAAAATAATGTGCTTCTATTTATATACCTTCTGGATTTGAAAACTATTCCCAAGATAGAGATGAGCAAATATTCTTAATTTGAGATATTGAATTTACCTATTCTCCCAACTGATCCTAGAGATGCGATATTATTCCCAGTGCTAAGGCTTAAAAGACCAGTTCCCTACAGAATAAAGTCGCGTTTCTAGGAAATTTATATATCTCTGCAAATATAGATTTACATTCTTTGTAGTTAATTAAATAATTAAGACCAAGGTTGACGGAAATCAGGATATAAAGTCAAACCACCATCAACAAATATAGTTTGTCCGGTGATGTAAGCTGCTTCATCAGAAGCAAGGAAAGCCACTACCGCAGCCATTTCTTCGGGGGTACCAGCTCTACGCATAGGGATGTGAGTTTCTACTTCAGATTTTTCACTTGGATCGCTCGCCCAGCTATTAATAGGTGTAGCTGTTGCACCTGGTCCAATAGCATTAACCCTTATACCACGATCTGCGTATTCTAAAGCAAGAGTACGGGTAAGATTTTCCATTCCACCTTTACTGATGGAATAACCGACGTATTCTGGTCTAGGAATGATTTCGTGGACACTAGAGTTGTTAATAATAACTCCTGCTTTTTTAAGTTCTAGAAAATGTTTGAGAACTTCACGAGAACATAGATATGCACCCCGAAGATTAACTGCGATCGTACGGTCAAATTTATCTATTTCTAATTCATGGGAGGCTGCAGAACTCTGAATTCCAGCATTGTTAACAAGAATATCGATACCACCAAATTTTTCAATTGTTGTGGTAAACATATCAATTACATCTTGTTCTTGAGAAACATCTCCTTGAACTAATAAATGTTTGACACCACAATCTTGAATTTGGGTACAAGCTTGTTCCATCAGCATTTGTTCTTCGGTTTCTTTTGCTTTTTCCGCAGATTTGTAAAAGTTAACTGCTACATTTGCACCTTCTTGAGCAAAACGAATCGCAATTGCTCTACCAATCCCTGTTGCTGCTCCAGTAACCAAAATGTTTTTTGCTTTTAGACCTTTCATAATTTTTGTGCGGTGAATTTAATTCTCAAATTTGTTGCTAATCAAATTTACTTATTTAGAGTTGTTTATCTACATACATACAGAAACTTCTACTTCCTGATTCCACAGAGCTAGATACTTAGGTTCAGGATTCACATTTTTTTAGTGTTTTACGCTAGTGAGATCGTGATAGCAATACTAATTGATAAATCAATAATAATGACTTACGCGTAGCGCTATAGCTGCATGTTTTACAAAAAAAAGCATGTTTTAATATCAATGACTACGAATATTTGTAATATATATTTGTAATATAAGCTACCTTTTTTCAAAAAGGCTCTATCGCTAGTCTAATTATCTTTTTAACTTCAGATAGGTACTCATTGATAGTCACAGTTGTTTATTATAAGCCTATTAGCATGCTTTACCAACAATACAGAGTCATTGTTCTCAAAGGCTGCATAACATACAAAACCCCGTCCTCCTATGAGGCGGGGAGTTTATAATGCGTTTAATTTAAAGCCTCTAATTTGAATGTTAGGCTATAGCTAAAGCTGTCTGTAAATCTTGTTTACCTGCAGATATACAGATTTTCTATTTTTTGTTTTGCTAAAGTCATCTTCAAAGGGTGTAATGGCTTAAAAAATTCCCTATCACTAAGAGTCTCTGGTAATGGGTATAGTTTATGGGATTACTTTCACTCCTTTTCAATTAATATTTTTTGTATACTAGAACTTCTGTTGTGCTGCATCAAATTTATCCATTTTCATCACAAGCACAATCAAAGGAAATATAAGGAAAAACTTCAACAAAGAAGGGGCTAAAAT
>JAAUYH010067817.1_pt1 | contig 57561 bp, 51 predicted proteins | sample 7278061 | NCBI WGS metagenome assembly JAAUYH01 (sample SAMN14350203, study PRJNA611818) | marine sediment metagenome | isolation source: surface marine sediment (0.6m) | place: French Polynesia: Moorea | collected 2018-08 | reverse complement strand
GAGATATTTTTGATAACCAAAGAGTTCAGTTAAAGCAGTGAGCAAAGGAGTGACGAATAAACGTACTACTCGTCCATTGAGACTGCGGGGATAACTACCAATACGAGCATAGTAGGCTTTATTAAAAGCAATACCAAACTCTTTTTCGAGCAAAGGGAAAAGTAGCTTAAGGGGATAAGAGCGATCGTAGGTAATAATATCAGCATCGTGGAGAGCGATCGCACCTGCTTGCAGAGTAGCTAAACCTAATCCTAACCATACTGCTCGTCCTTTCCCTCTAAGAGAAAGCAAATCTAAACCACGAGCGCGCAAATTTTCTAGTAAATGGGTAACTCTCTGACCATTTTCCCAAATAACAAAGGTCTGTTGAGGTAGAAGAGAAAAGAATTGTACTGCGGTGGAATATTGTTCTACTGTATCCGCATAGAGACAAACAACTACAGTTTTAATAAAAGCGCATTCTTTGAGATGATCGCGAATTTGAGTTAGAGCAGGTCTTTCTAATTCTTCATACAAAGCAGGAATTAGAACTGCGGTAGGGGATTCTTGACTTAGCTCTACTAATCTTTCTTCTAAAAATTCTAAATTACAACCAAAATCATGAATAGTAGTAATTAACTCTTGTTTGTAATCCATAAGTTTATATATTAATTGAACAATTTAAGTTTCACAATTTTAGATTATTTTATGAATTATGCAATGAATCTTAGAACAAGAGAGTTCCTTGGAATACAAAATACCTAAATAAAAGATGAAATGGAACGAAGTGGTAAAGTTTATTTGGTAGGAGCAGGATTAGGAGACCTTAATTACCTAACTCTGAGAGGACAAGAATTAATCTCCCAGGCAGAAGTATTAATTTATGATGCTTTAGTAGATAATTACTTGCTCAATTTAGTTTCTGATAGTTGTCTCAAGTTAGATGTAGGCAAACGAGGCGGTCAAGTTAGTACACCCCAAGCAGAAATCAATCGCTTACTGGTTAGTTATTGTCTAGAAGGAAAACAAGTAGTAAGACTCAAGAGTGGAGATCCTGCTATATTTGGTCGTGCTGTCCCAGAAATAGAAGCCTTACAAGCAGCAGATTGTAATTGGGAGATAGTTCCAGGTATCTCTTCCGCGATCGCAGCACCTTTACTAGCAGGTATTTTCCTAACCGAGAAAGATTTAAGTCGTTGTTTTGCCGTTTTGAGTGGACATAACCCAGACATACTAGACTGGGATGCTTTAGCACGGATAGATACTTTAGTAATTTTGATGGGAGGACGTTCTTTAGCAACAATAGTCAAAAAATTACAAGATTGTGGACGATGCAGCGATGAACCTATTGCCATTATTAAGAATTGTAGTCGTCTTCAACAACAGATTTTTTGGGGGACTCTAACCGATATAGTAGATAAAACCAGTGGTCTTTCTCTTTCTCCAGCCGTTATTGTTATTGGTAAAGTTGTGGCACTAGCTAATCAGTTTCAACAATCTCCGTCCTATAATCTTCCCTTGACAGGAAAAACAGTCTTAATTACTCGTTCTGCTGAACAATCAAGTAAATTTAGAGATTTATTACAGCAAGAAGGCGCAAATGTTCTGGAAATGCCCGCTTTGGAGATTACCGCACCATCGAGTTGGGCAGATTTAGATCGAGCGATCGCTAATTTAGCTAGTTTTGATTGGTTGATCCTTACCTCTGCTAATGGAGTAAACTATTTTTGCGATCGCTTAGCGGATCAGGGTAAAGATGCTCGCACTCTAGCAGGAATTAAAATTGCCGTAGTTGGACAAAAAACCGCTGCTACTCTCCGACAAAAAAATCTGCAACCAGACTTTATTCCTCCTGATTTTGTTGCTGATTCTTTAGTCGCTAACTTTCCTGAAGAATTAGAGCGAAAAAAAATTCTTTTCCCCCGTGTAGAGACTGGTGGCAGAGAAGTATTAGTTAAAGAATTAGCAGCTAAAGGTGCAGAAGTAGTAGAAGTAGCAGCTTATCAATCTGCTTGTCCCCAAACAATTGAAGCAAATGTCTGGCAAGCACTACAACAAAAACAAATAGATATTGTCACCTTTGCTAGTTCTAAAACCGTCAGAAACTTTGTGCAACTAGTAGAGCAAGAATTAAAACATCATCCTCATGTTACTCTTCAATCCATCTTAGACAATGTTGACATAGCATCCATTGGTCCCCAAACCTCGAAAACTTGTCAAGAATTATTCGGCAGAGTAGATATAGAAGCACGAGAATATACTTTAGAAGGATTAACCCAGGCGATCGCGACAGCGATCTGCCTTCGGCAGCCCGCGCAGTGCCAGGCTTCGCCCGATCTCTAAAATTAGTTGAAATTCAGACCCTCTTTACTCTTTAAACATTAAAATACTTATCACCGTTTACCATCACAATTGGTAAACTATAATTGCAACAAGTTAAGATTATTTACAAAAACCCTAATTCGCCTTGTTTAATTTAATCGCCAAACTTAGAGAAATATTTGCCCATTGGTGGTCAGAGTTCACTCTCCAGACCAAACTGATGGCTGCTGCTACTTTGGTAGTTTCTCTGGTGATGAGTGGTTTAACTTTTTGGGCAGTCAATACTATCCAAGAAGATGCTAGACTCCACGATACTCGTTTTGGCAGCGATTTAGGGTTATTATTAGCAGCCAATGCTGCCCCTCTAGTAGCAGAAGAAGATTTATCTAGTTTGGCTAGATTTTCTCATCGTTTTTTTCGTAGCACAGCTAGTGTACGCTATTTAATTTATGCCGATGAACAAGGCAACATTTTCTTTGGTATTCCCTATTCTCAAGCAGAAGTTCAAAACTCTCTGACTATTGAACGTCGGATTAAATTACCAGATAACTACTCACCAGATAGCGACTTACCCTTTATTCGTCAACATTTGACCCCTAATGGTGAAGTAACAGATGTATTTGTTCCTCTGTTTCATGAAAGTAAGTATTTAGGAGTATTAGCAGTAGGGATAAATCCCAATCCCACAGCAATTGTTTCCTCTAGTCTCACTAGAGACGTTACCCTCGCGGTATTTATCTCGATCTGGGTGATGGTAATTCTGGGGAATGTCTTTAATGCACTCATGATTACTAAGCCTATTAAAGAGTTATTAGTAGGTGTAAAAAATATTGCTGCTAAAAACTTTAAACAGCGTATAGACTTACCCCTAAGAGGAGAACTAGGGGAGTTGATTGCTGGTTTTAATGATATGGCAGAACGGCTAGAAAAATATGAAGAACAAAATATAGAAGAACTAACCGCAGAAAAAGCCAAACTAGAAACTTTAGTTTCAACTATTGCCGATGGGGCAGTTTTAATCGATACTGATATGCGTGTTATGCTCATCAACCCAACAGCCAGGAGAATGTTTGGTTGGGAAGGTAAAGATATCATTGGGGAAAATGTACTTCATTATTTACCTACAGAATTAACCATCAAACTGACTAAACCCCTTTATCAAATTGTTGCTAACAAGATACAAATAAAACCACAAGATGAAGAACTAAAATCAGATGATAACGAAAATTTTACTCATACAGAAGATAGTTTTACGGTGGGAGATGAATTTCGTCTTACTCTAAATCAACCAACTCGTAGAACAGTTCGTATTCTGCTAACTCAAGTTTTAGAGCAATACCATAACAGTGTTAAAGGTATTGCTATGACAGTACAAGATATTACCCGCGAAGTAGAATTAAACGAAGCTAAAAGTCAATTTATTAGCAATGTTTCCCACGAATTAAGAACGCCGTTATTTAACATTAAGTCTTTTATTGAAACTTTATTTGAATATGGAGAAGATTTAACAGAAGTACAACAAAAAGAGTTTTTAGAAACAGCTAATCACGAAACAGATAGGCTAACTCGTTTAGTTAATGATGTTTTAGATTTATCCCGTTTAGACTCTTCCCGTACTTATAACTTTTGTCGTGTAGATTTAACTCAAGTAATTGAACAAACCTTAAGAACTTATCAACTGAATGCTAAAGATAAAGGAATTAAAATTGGACAAGAAATAGAGGCAAATTTACCAACTGTTTGGGGACATTACGATTTATTATTACAAGTCCTGACTAATTTAGTAGGTAATGGACTCAAGTTTACTCTTTCTGGTGGGCAAGTGACTATTAGAGCCTACAAAGTAGAATCTGACTCTCAATTGACTGAACCAATACCTTCTGTAAGAGTAGAAGTAGCAGATACTGGTATTGGTATTGAACCAGAAGATCAAGAAGCTATTTTCGAGCGATTTTTCCGGGTGGAAAATCGAGTTCACACCCTCGAAGGTACAGGCTTAGGATTATCAATTGTCAAAAATATTATCGACAAACACAATAGTCAAATTTATTTACATAGTGAAGTTGGTGTTGGCACAACTTTTTGGTTCGACTTGCAAGTTTATCAAGAATAAGTTTTTACTACCATGACTGATATTAATCGAGAAGCAGCAACCTTAATTTCTTTTCCTCAAGCGATCGCGACTACTCAATCTTTAATAATACAGATAGAAGTAGAGAAATTAAGCGAATCAGAAATAGAAAAGGCAGTCAGTTCTTTAATCCAAAATCAACAAGGTGCAAGAGGTTTTTTTGTTGCTTATTTAACTAGTGAACTACCCTTAGTGGATAATCCCTCTCCTGGCATAATTAATGCGCTTAAATCTTTTCCTGATGTAGTTAGCGAGTTATTAGTTAAAAATTTAGCTATGTCTACAGCAATGACTATTACTCATCAGCGTAATAATGATCGAGAAAATGCTCAAAGTTCCGAACAAGTTTCTCGTCGTAATGCCAATTTAATTAAACAGTTAAATTTAGATTTAATTACTGAAGAATTAAACAAACTAAACACAACTATTACCACTGGAGAAGGTAGCTATCAGGAATTCCTGCAAAAGTGGGGGTATGACGCAGAACAAAAAGAAATGATTGGTAAAGCGATCGCTCAATTAAGTAATAGAGAGTAAGTATTAATAAAGTTAGGAGTTTTACGATTAGATTCTTAATGTTGTATTGACAAACACTTTCTAATATTGTTTATGTATATCTTTACTACTCAATTCAACAATTCGATCGAAATCATAATTACCAATTAATTCTTCTAAAGCAGTTGCCAAAGATTGATGAGTTGAAGGGATTTGGGCAACTAACTGTTTAAGCAAATCAGCATCAACAGCGATCGCTGCGTGGTAGAGTTTAGTTATCCATTGAGGAGTCATACAGCTTAAATCCTGACAATTCAGAGATTTAGTCGGTGCTATCTCAGGACAAATAACAGTAGACATTGGCTCATAGGTAGATTTACAGGTAGAAGAGGGAGCTAAATCTACTTGAATACCAAAAGAAAATATAGAGCCTTCCCCCAGAGTACTGACAAGATTAATTTTCCCTCCCATTAAATTAACAAAATGTTGGCTGATAGCAAGTCCTAAACCTGTTCCTCCTAGCTTAGGAATATCTGCTGTTGTTTGAATAAAAGGTTTAAATAATAACTCCATCTCTTTTTCAGCTATACCTATACCTGTATCTTCAATTTCAAAAATCAGCTTGGCTTTATTAGTGGTTATTACCACATTACCCATAGCAATTTCTCGTAGACTTAAAACTCTTAAAACGACACTTCCTGTTTGGGTAAATTTGATAGCGTTATCTAGTAAATTAATTAAAACTTGTCGTAATTTAACTCGATCGGTTTTTATATACTCTATTAATCCTCTTGCCAATTCAAACTGAAGAGATAGCTGTTTTGCTTGAGCCAAAGGTTGAAACATTAATTGCAGATCGTGCAGCAGTCGATGTAGGCTAAATACCTTTGGCTGTAACTCAGTTTCTCCTTTCTCTATTTTGGACATTTCTAAAACATCGTTAATCAAATTGAGTAAATGCTCTCCACTGTTGTGAATAATACTCAGAGATTTTTTTTGTTTAGGGGTTATCGCCTCATCTCTTGCCATCAATTGAGTAAAGCCAAGAATGGCATTAAGGGGGGTACGGAATTCATGACTCATATTAGCTAAGAATTCGCTTTTAGCCAGTTTGGCTACTTCTGCTTTCTGTTTAGCTTCTTCTAAAGCCTGACGCTGCTGTTTTTCTTGGGCTAAGAGTTTAGCTTGAGCAATAGCAATACCAACTTGGGCAGCTACTGCTTCTAATAATTCAATTTCAGCTTGTGTCCATTGACGAAAACGATCGCACTGATGAACTACAATTGCTCCATTGGGCTTACCTTGATAAGAAGTACGAACTGCCATTAAAGACTTAACTTGAAATTGTCGATAAACAGGGATAGAACGTTGTAAAGAAGGCTCTTGGTAGACATTGGCACAAACCTCTGCTTGTTCTTTCGTAAAAGCTTTATCTAGACAGGCTGCATCTTGTAGAGTGACTGCTATTCCTAACGTAGAAGCGTAGTTAGGGACAAGATACTCTTCTACTACACAAGCTGTAGTCGTAGGTTGAAAATGATAGTCAAAGATTTGACAACGATCGACTTGAAAAACATCTCCAATCTGATGGACAGTAGTTTGAAACACTTGTTTTAAGTCTAAACTTTTCCTAATATCTTGGGTAATTTTCTCCAGTAAAAGTACTCGTTGCAATTGTTGCTCCAAAGCTTTTTCTGCCTGCTGTCTAGCCAATTCTACTTGCTTATTTTTAATAAATAAAATAGCAGTTTTTTTGTTATCATTTTCTAAGATACAATCCCCTGATATTTCTAAAACCAGAGAAGTTTCTGCTCGGCTAAATTCATATTCTCTGGTTTCATATTTTTCCTGTTGTATTCTCACATCAGGGTATGCTTCTGTATCTACAGGTTGTTTATCAATAGATAAGGGTAATATCTCTATTAACTTGGCTTTGAAAATATCTCGATCGGATTTAGCTACTAATTGTCTAAAAGCACAATTAAACCATTGAATTTCCCCATCTTCATTAACCCACACAACAGCCTCTGGGATCGCTTCTAGAGTTACCAGCATTTTGCTGACGACATTGTTCATACTCATGAGAGTAGTATTTTTAGAAAAGTTATTGCCCAAAAAACAATCGGGATTTGGGTTACTATTGTGTGAACTGTTCATTAATCAGGGTAAGTTTTTCATCTCTTAAGAAATTAAAAATAGCAAAATTTCTGGTTAAGCTCATCCTCATTAGGATGTATGTAAGTATTAAATCTGGTAATCGAGAAGAAATAGAGAATTAAACAGTAATACAAGTAATTTTGTCCTATATTTCTAAAGCTAATTGATAAATTTGACGACGAGATAGAGAAGTTATTTGTGCTAAATGACGACTAGCTTGCGATTTTGTCATGCCTTGTTGAAGTAATTGTACCAATTCTATTTTTAATTCTGCTTCTGACAGAACAAGAGACTCAGTAGCAGACTTGCCCGCCACTATTAAAGTATATTCTCCCTTTGGTTGACGATGAGCAGTATAAAGGGCGATCGCCTCCTCAATCGTTCCTCGCCAGAATTCTTCATGGATTTTAGTTAACTCCCTGGCTAACACAATTCTTCTTTCCGTTCCTAAAATTACTCCTAAATCTGTTAAAGTGGTTATAATCCTATGGGGTGCTTCGTAAAAAATTAGGGTTTTGGTTTCATATTGCAAGCTTGCCAATCTTTCTTTTCTCTCCTTCCCCTTAACAGGAAGAAACCCCTCAAATATAAATCTATCTGTAGACAAACCAGACACAGTTAAGGCAGTCAAAGCTGCCGTCACTCCAGGAATAGGAATTACTTTAATCTTTGCTTCGATGGCTGCAACAACCATTTCATAACCAGGATCGGAAATACCAGGCATTCCTGCATCAGTTACCAACGCGATCGATTTTCCCTGTTCTAAGTAAGATAACAATTCTGCTGTGCGAAAATTTTGATTGTGAGCATGATAGCTGATTTGGGGTGTATTAATCTGGAAATGTTGCAATAACTTTCCTGTCCGCCGAGTATCTTCGGCTGCAATTAAATCCACTTCTTTAAGCATTCTCATTGCCCTTAGAGTAATATCCTCTAGGTTTCCAATGGGTGTGGCTACTAGGTATAGTAATCCTGAGTTTAAATTTACAGACATGAGTACTAATTTCCAGGGACTATTTGTTGGTTTAACTACCCTAGACCTAATCTATTTAACCACTCGTCTACCCAATAACAATGAAAAAATTGTTGCCCTTCAGCAAACAATAGCTGCTGGAGGACCAGCTACTAATGCAGCAGTAACTTTTAATTGTCTGGGAAGTAAGGCAAAATTACTCAGTATTATCGGTAGTCATCCCCTAAGTAATTTGATTCGCAGCGACTTAGAAGAATATGCCGTAGAATTTATCGATTTAGAGCCAGATAAATCTCAATCTTCCCCTGTTTCTTCAATCTTTATCACAGAATCTACAGGGGAAAGAGCAGTAGTATCTATCAATGCTAGCAAGTCTCAAGCTAGATTAGCACAGATACCCAAAGATATTCTCTCAGGAATTAATATTGTCTTAATTGATGGACATCAGCTAGAAATAAGCCGTGAGATCGCCCAACAAGCACAAGCGCAAAACATTCCTATAGTTTTAGATGGAGGTAGTTGGAAACCTGGACTAGAATTAGTTTTACCTTTCATAGATTATGCGATTTGTTCTGCTGATTTTTTTCCTCCTAATTGTCATAAGCAAAAGGAGGTTTTTAATTATTTAAAAACTCAGCAAATTCCTCATATAGCTATCACTAATGGAGCAAGAGATATTCAATACCTAAGTAAAAACAAGCAAGGAAGAGTAGCTATCAATCAAGTCAAAGTTGTTGATACTGTAGGCGCAGGAGATATATTTCATGGTGCGTTTTGTCATTATATATTGCAACAGAATTTTATTAAGGCTTTAGATAGTGCAGCTAAAGTAGCTTCTTTTTCTTGTCAGCATTTTGGAACTCGTCAAATTCATCATCTCTTTAAAAATAATTAATAGCTTAATATAGCTTTATTGAAATATTTTTGCTAAATAATAAATCACCAATAACTAATAATAATTAGCTTCAAGATTTTTACGATTAAAATGAGATCGAATCTCTTAATATTTTTTTAGTTGGATTCACTGAGGTATAAGAATCTTAACTAAATTTATAATTGAATCAAAACTGTCTCTAATGTCAATTTATAATTCTATGTTAATTGCACTCCTTCATGAGGTTTCCCAAAAACAATTTACAGGTATTATTAATGTAAAGTCGCAAAGTGCAAAACAAGTAACGGAGTGGAAAATATATTTATGTCTAGGGAAACTAATTTGGGCAGATGGCGGAGTTCATCCTTTTAAAGCTTTACAGAGACACGTTAAAAAGTATTGTCCTCAGGTCGACATAACTAAAATCAATTTTTCTCTTTACGATAAATTTAAATGTCAAGAATACTGTTTTTTTTCTAACTTATTACAAAAAGAGATAATCCAACAAAATCAATTAAATAGTATAATTACTAATCAAATTCAAGAGATATTATTTGATGTTGTGCAAAAAGAAGCAACTGAATCTATCTCAATTAATTCTCAAGAAATATCTGCATCTTCGCTATTGGAGTATGGATTCAAGATATCCAATGCTGTTTTTGATGTAAGCTTAATGACTAAAAAAGTACAAGAATCATGGTCACGATGGAGTCAAAAAGAACTTACCTCACTGTCTCCTAATTACTCACCAATTATAGTTGATGCCAATAAACTTCAGCAGGTTGTTTCCCCTGTAATTTATAAAAACTTTTCTTCTTGGCTAAATGGGAAACATAGTCTTAGAGATTTAGCTGTAAAAATGAATAAGGACTTGTTGCAATTGACAGTTTCTTTAATACCCTATGTTAAAAAGGGATTAGCGAAGTTCATTGAAATCAAAGATTTACAACTAGTTAAGAAAACAGATAATTTATTAGAATTCAAAAAAACATCAGCAGATACCCAACCTATTATTGCTTGTATCGATGATAGTCCTCAAGTTATCTATATTATGGAGCAAATTATTACTAAAGCTGGCTATCGTTTTTTAGGTGTTCAAGAAGCAATAAAGGCTATTCCTAATTTAATAGGTAGTATTCCCGATATGATTTTTCTTGATATTGGGATGCCTGTCTTAAATGGCTATGAAATTTGTTCACAAATTCAACGAGTTTCTAAATTACAAGGAGTTCCGATTGTTATGCTTACTGGTAATGATGGTATTGTCGATCGCGTACGGGCAAAACTGGTAGGTGCTGATGATTTTGTCGCCAAACCAATTGAAAGCGAAGTAATAATCAAAACAATTAAGAAATTTACTTCTCCTCAGTCAGAAGATAGTCAAAGCACTATAATGGCTAATGTTTAACTCAGTTTAATTTATTAGCTTTAGATTTATGCCTTACTGAGAGTTTGTTTAAGTTTAGTACTCTGATAATCCAAGTAATATCAATCAATTAATTTTACTGATGTCAGCTTAATAGCCTAATTCTATAATATTAAAAGTAAATTGAATTTGCTTTGTAGTTTGTTGTTTGGCATATAAATATCATCATTAAAATAAAATTAATAATATAAAATATGTTATATTTGCTAGACTCATGTTATTCAATCAACTAATTTTTTTAAAGCAAAAGCAATTTACAGGTAAAGTAAATTTAAAATCATCACAAAATATTCATTGGACATTTTCTTTGTATTTAGGTAGATTGGTTTGGGTTGACGGAGGAATTCACCCTAATCGTTCTTGGAAGAGATTATTAGATAAGTATCGCCTAAACTCAAATATTAATATAAATAAGATAGAAATAGGAAATTCATCCGATTTTCAAGATCAAAGTCATTACATATTAACTATTTTACTCAAAAATAAACTAATTAAAAGAGAAGAAGCGACAGAAATTATTAGAATCAAAGCCCAAGAAGCTTTATTTGAGTTACTGCAATTAAAACAAAAATTAAAAATTGTTTCTGTACCAGTGTCACCTTCTACTTTTTTTTCTTTAGATTTATCTCCCTCGGTAAATTTACTAAACATAGAAGATGTCTTGCAGGATGCACAACAAAAATGGCTGGTATGGAAGCATAAAAAATTAGAGCAGTGGTCCCCCAATCATGCTCCCATACTTAAAAATTCTGAGCAATTACAAGAAGAAGTTTCTGGCGTTGTTTTTCAAAACTTCTTGCTATTACTAGATGGACAAAGAACTCTAGCAGATTTAGCTGTCAGAATGAATAAAGATGTGATTAGATTGACTTCCTCTCTTCGTAATTATGTCAATCAAGGACTACTAGATTTTGTAGAAGTAGAAGATATTGAACCACCTAAAATACTGCAAAAGATATTTAGTACAGCTAAGAATAGTCAAGTCTATGATAGTAATCAACCTTTGATTGTGTGTATTGATGACAGTCCGCAAATTTGCAAAGTTATGGAGCAAATTATTACTAATGCCGGATATCGCTTTATCCCAATTCAAGAATCAATCACAGCAATTCCTACTTTGCTCACCAATAATCCTGATTTTATTTTTTTAGATATTGGTATGCCTATTGCTAATGGTTATGAGATCTGTACTCAAATTCGACGAATTTCTCAATTAAAAAACATACCCATCGTTATTCTAACTGGCAATGATGGTATTGTCGATCGCGTACGAGCAAAAGTTGCTGGCGCGACAGCTTTTATCAGTAAACCAATTGAAATAGAAAAAATAATCGACTCTATTAATAAATTTATGCAATCCAACTTAGATAGAAACAAAGTGACCGATTCTGTATTGACTAAAAATAAAGAATCTAACTTAAATATCGCTTAATTTTGAGCACACTTTTTAATCCTAATTTTTGTTATTAGAGATACAAGGCTTTTTCTCTATAAGAAAGATAAGACTCACAACAAAAATAAAACTTTTGTAAAGTTTGTATTGATTAACAGAAATTTTTTCGTCAATTTTGGGAAATCTTTAATTAGAAGTACAGTTAATTTTGATCAAGGAATAGACAATGGGCAAAGTATTGGTAGTAGATGATAGCTTGACGGATAGAAAAGTTATTACAGCATATTTAGAAGAAGCAGGTTTGACAGTTTTGGATGCTCAGAGTGCAGAAGAAGCAATGGAAAAAATCACTGACTATCAGCCCAATTTAATTGTTTTAGATATTGTGATGGGAGGTAAGAGTGGCTTTGAGATGTGTCGATCGCTCAAAGCAGATAGCAATACTAAATCAATTCCTGTTATTCTTTGTTCTTCTAAATCAACCGAAGCAGACAAGGTATGGGGTGATGTAGTAGGTGCAGATGCTTACTTATTTAAGCCCGTCGATCGTAGTGAATTTATGAGTAAAGTACAGCAACTAATTGCTAGCTAAAATCCATAACCATGCTAAGTTTATCTTCACAAGAATCTTTGTCTTTAAGTATTGGCAATAATACTAAAGAGTTATCCAATCTTAGACAAGTTCGTAAGTATTTGCAGTTTCAATTAAGTCAAGCTGATTATGCTCTTTTAGAAGCAGAGTTAGTCACAGAGATTATTACTATTTCTCCCACAGAGATTTTACCCGTTCCCCAAATGATTTATTCTATTCTGGGGATTTATAGTTGGCGCAGCGAGATGCTGTGGATTGTAGATTTAGCTAATCTGGCTGGTTATCCTCCAGCTTTAGAATCAGCAGAAGTAGAACTTAATCATTTAATAGTTTTAGTTATTCAATTACAGGGACAAGCATTAGGGTTAATTGTCCCCAAGGTAGATAACATTGTTCAGCTAGAATTGGCACAACTAAAATCCGCATCAAGAGAGCTTTTTTCTGAAGATATATTGGCTTTTTTGGCGGGATATTTTACTGACGATCAGAATAACATTGTTATGTTAATTGATGCCGAAAAGATTTTTGATTTTTTCGCCATCTAGATTATTTTAACTAAGTTTCAATCGAAATCATAATTGAGTCTTTCAAGCAAAAAATTGGCTTTGAAACTATTTTGTACTGGCTAACTAGAAAATAGATCCTATTTTTGACCGAGGTTATATGAATTTACCACTGATTTCCGATCTAGAGCACTCTTCTGAACTCAACACAGAAAACTCTTCTACTGATAAGAATTCTTCAACGGATACTACCCAGAAAATCCAAAAAATTAAAACCAGCTTATTTAAGCAAGAAAGAGAACGTTTAAGCAAAATTTTCCAACAAATTCGTAAGGCAAATACTCAAGAACAGTTTCTTAAGAATACTGTCACAATTATTCGTCAAACTTTAGCAGTAGATCGAGTTCTCATTTATCGTTGTGAAGACAATAGCAGTGGTAAAGTAATCGCAGAATCTATCGTCAATGGATGGACTCCTACTCAAGACGAAACTATCCCCTGTGCTTGTTTTGGTGGACTTAAACATAATGACTATCACTCACAAGAATTTATCGCGATCGAAGATCTAGAAAGTAACCGTCTGACTCCTCATCAAAAACAATTATTAGTACGTTTTCAAGTACAAGCTTCTTTAGCAATACCCATTTTGCTAGACTCTTATTTTCTAGAAGGTAACGCCTATGGATTAAATCAAATTTGGGGCTTAGTAGTTGTTCATCAATGCAGTCAATCTCGTCAATGGCAAGAAGAAGAAATTAACTTACTATCTCAATTAAGTGCAGAATTAACTCGCGTACTTCAGCCACCTCTTCCTCGTTTACGTTCAGGAAAAGAATCAGATTTTCTTACTGTCATCGATCGAGAAATGCAGCAGTCAATGCAGCAAAGACTAAACCAGATCCGCCAGTTGCTTAAGGTAGATCGGGCTTTAGTTTATGGTTTTAATCCTGACTGGAGTGGAAAAGTTTTAGCTGAGTCAGTAGATGCTAAATGGTCTAAAGCTGGAAGTTCTTTCGACCATGATTGTTTCTTAACTGAAGAAAATTGTCAAGATCGATACGTAGTCAATGATATCTATCAACAAAATTTTGCTCCTTGTTTGATTGAAGCTTATGAAGCAATGGAAGCAAAAGCCTATATGGCTATTCCTGTAAAGTTAGGCGATCGCTTATTAGGAATGTTAGTAGTATATCAAAACTCTAATTCTCGTACTTGGGAAAAGTCAGAAATACAACTAATCACTGACTATGCTAATAAATTTAGTCCCGATCTCCAACAAACTGCTTCCATTCGCCACTTACAATTCCAAGCCAAACAGCTACAAAAAAGTTCCGACCAAGATTTTCTTACTTCCATTAACCAAGAAGCCCAGCAGTCGATGCAAAGCTGGCTAGACAAAATCCGCCAGTCAATGAAATTAGACAGAGCAGTAGTTTACGGTTTTAACCCAGATTGGAGTGGAGAAGTTCTAGCAGAATCTTTTGGCTCGAATTGGAATCCCACAGGCTCTGTCTTAGATCGAGATTTTCACTTCAAAGGTGGTAGCTTTGAACCCTATTACATTGCCAATGATGTCCAGTCTAAAGGATTAGCCCGTGCTGTGCTAGAAAAATTCGAGCAGATGCAGGCAAGAGCTTATATTGTGATGCCAATTCATGTCAACAATCAACTTTTAGGAGTATTGGGGGTTTACCAAAACTCTGGTCCTCGTAACTGGCAAGAGTCGGAAGTAATGCAGGTGCAGCAATATGCTACTCGCTTTATTAAGCCTCTTGAGCAGACTTCTTATTGGCGAAACTCTCAATTCCAACAGCAGCAAATGGAGAAAGCTTTTAAGCGCGAAAAAAGTCTGTCACAAATTTTGGAAAAAGTGCGCCTAGCTAAAGACGAGCGGGCAGTACTTCAAATCTCTACTAATGAAGGTAGAAAAATATTAGATGTCGATCGCGTTGCTGTGTATCGTTTTAACGAAGACTGGAGTGGTAATTTTATTGCTGAGTCTGCTGCCCCTGGATGGTCAAATCTGCTAGAAATTATTCCTTTTATTGAAGATACTTTTCTGCAAAATACTAAAGGAGGACGTTACAAAAATGGTGAAACCTTTAGTGTCGAAGATATCTATCTAGCTGGACATAAGGAATGTCATATTGAACTGTTAGAGCAAATGGAAGCCAGAGCTTATGTTCTCGCACCTATTTTTATTGCTGATAGCAATATGTTCGGTAGCAAAAAGCTTTGGGGTTTAATTGGCTGCTACCAAAATTCTGGCGCAAGGCGTTGGCAAAACTATGAAATAGACACCCTCAGACAACTCGGGCTACAAGTAGGTATCGCCTTACAACAGAGCGACTATCTGGGACGACTGGAAAAACAGGCAGAGCAAGAAAAAGCCAGTAACAGAATCATTGAAAAAATTCGCAAAGCCTCAGATATTGATGAGATTTTTACGGTGACAACTCAAGAATTACGCAAAGTTATCAAAGCAGACCGTACAGTTGTTTATCAATTTAACGAAGACTGGAGTGGACAAGTAGTTGCCGAATCTGTCGGTGGTGATTGGGTTTCTCTGTTAGTCGAGCAAGAAAAAGATAAAATTCTCAGTGGGAATCGTACCCAGAGCGATCGATGTGTTCTCAGAAAATGGTCAGTAGACGATATTACCGATACAGATACTTACCTTAAGCGCAACAAAGGAGGCAAATATACTCAAGGCGAAAAATTTACAGCAGTAAATGATATTTACAAAATGAAGTTTCCTGACTGCTACATTGCCTCGTTAGAAAAGTATCAAGCAAAAGCTTACATTATTACCCCTATTTTTCAAGATAATAAACTTTGGGGATTGTTAGGAATATATCAGAACTCTAGTTCTCGTAATTGGCAAGAGTCAGAAACCGAACAGATGGTACAAATTGCTAATCAATTAGGTATAGCTTTGCAACAGGCTACTTATGTTGAGCAATTGAAAACCCAAGCAGAAAAACAAGCACTCGCGGTACAACAAGCACAAGCAACTACAACCATTATTAACAAGATTGTCGAGTCTCAAGATGTGGACACTATCTTTAAAGTATCCACCAAAGAAGTCCGTAAAGTCTTGAAAACCGACCGTACAGTTATTTACCAATTTAACGAAGATTGGAGCGGACAAGTAGTTGCCGAATCCGTTGACAGTGGTTGGGTGTCTTTACTCAAAGAGCAGATTAACGATGAAGTCCTTAGTGGCGATCGCACCAGTAGTGAACGTTGTATTCTCAGAAAGTGGTCGGCAGGAGATATCACTGGCGTTGATACCTACTTACAACAAACTCAAGGGGGACGTTACGTCAAGGGAAAAAAAGTGACGATAATAGACGATATTTATACTCAAGACTTCCCTGATTGTTACATCGAGTCTCTCGAAAAATACCAAGCTAGAGCCTATCTAATTGCTCCTATTTTCCAAGAAAATAAACTGTGGGGTCTGTTGGGAGCTTATCAAAATTCTGGTCCTCGTACTTGGGAAGAATCAGAAGCAAGACTGATAACACAAATTGCCAGTCAGCTAGCTGTAGCGATTCAACAAGCTTCTTATGTAGAGCAAATCAAAATTCAAACTGAAGAATTAGAAAAAACTATTCAGCGTGAACGTTCTGCTAAAGAAGAACTACAAAAACAAGCAGTAGATATGTTACGGACTGTTAGACCAGCTTTTAGTGGAGATTTAACAGTGCGAGCTAATGTTACCGAAAATGAAATTGGTACTATTGCTGGAGCTTACAACACAACTCTAGATTCTCTTAAAGATATTGTACTCAAAGTACAAACAGCAGTAGAACATGTTGCTCAAACTACGGGTACTAGTAGTGTGGCAGTAGAAGGTCTATCTCTTCAATCACAAAAACAACTACAAGAACTGCAACAAGCCTTGACCCAAATTGAGGCAATGAGCGATGCTTCTGCCATAACTACGAAGAATGCTCAACAGGTAGAATCAGCCATTGAACAAGCAGACCTTACCGTTCAAGAAGGCGATCGCGCTATGAATGATACAGTAGATAGTATTCTGGGTATTCGTCAAACGGTTGCCGATGCAGTGAAGCGGGTCAAACGCTTGAGCGATTCTTCCCAAAAGATTTCCAGAGTGGTGAATTTGATTGGCTCTTTTGCTACTCAAACCAACCTACTAGCTTTAAATGCTGCCCTAGAAGCTACTCGGGCTGGAGAGTACGGTAAAGGATTTGCGGTGGTAGCGGATGAAGTTCGCAACTTATCATTGCAATCATCAGAAGCAACTACCGAAATCGAAAAACTAGTACGGGAGATTCAAGAAGAAACCCAAGAAGTAGCTTTAGCAATGGATGCAGGTATTGAACAAGTATCGCAAGGAACTAACTTAGTTAATCAAACTCGCGAAAGTTTGAATGCAGTAGTAGCATCTACGGCAGAAATTAGACAGTTAGTTCAAGATATTACTAGTGCAGCTAATGCTCAAACAAAACAAGCAGAGTCTGTTACCGAAGTAATGGGACAAGTTGCAGAAATTGCCAACGAAACTTCTACAGGTTCTCAACAAATTTCTGCTTCTTTCCAAGAATTACAACAACTGGCACAAAACTTACAGTCTAGTGTGGCTCAGTTTAAAGTCAAATAATTCTTCTGAATCTTTTGGAGGTGAAAGGATTTTCATCTCTATTTAATCCTATACGGGCGAACAGCGATTCGCCCTTACCTCTGAATCCTGACTCCTATTATCTATGATTACCGACCCTGTTATTCGCGATCAAGCTTATCAATACTTCCTAGAAGAAGCTCCCGAACTACTAGAAACAATCGAACAAGAATTATTTGCGATTAATGATAGCTCTCTAGACCGCAAAGAAAGAGCTTTAAGAGTAAACAATTTAATGCGAGCAACCCATACCCTAAAAGGAGGGGCTGCCAATGTTGGATTAGAAACCATTAAAACTGTTGCTCATCACATTGAAGATGTCTTTAAAGCTCTTTACAATCCTGAATTAGAGATTGATCGAGAAACCAAAAAATTACTATATGAAATATATGAATGTTTGCGAGATCCTCTCACAGCAGAATTTAGTCAAATTTCTATCGATCATGAAGAAGTACTAAATCGTTCAGCAACTGTTTTCGCCGAGCTACAGAGTAAACTAGGTGATTATTTGACTGGTCAAGATGCCTTCCCAACTTCCGAAGAGCTAGGCTTAGATATTGTTGAATCTTTGTTTCAAGTTGTCATACCAGAAAGAATCCAGGAACTCTCTGCTGCTATAGAAGATCCTGATAATAATTCTATTAGTGAGGTTTTAAGTTCTCAAGCAGAAATATTTGTTGGCTTAGCAGAGTCGATTAATTTACCAGGATTAGGGGAAATCGCTCAAGCTATTTTGCAAGCTCTTGAACTTAATCCAGAACAGGAATTAGAAATTGCGCACATCGCCATCGCTAATCTTAAAGCAGCACAACAAGCAGTCGCTAATGGCGATCGCGATCGTGGTGGGGAGCCATCGGCTGAATTACGACAATTAGCAGGGATTACTGCTGACTCTGTTAGTAATCAAAGTGAAGAATCAGCAATAGATTCAGCTTTTGATCATGATGTTGAAGCATTTTTTGCTACTGATTCTGAGGATACTGCTAGTAGTCAATCTGAAGAAATCTATGCAGAACATGATTTTAGTGGTGTAAGAGAAAATCAAGATGCTCCTGTTGAACTAGTAAGTGAAATTTGGGGTGAAGAGGAAATTTCCCTTTCTGAGCCAGAGACAGACAGTGAAAATTCACAACAACCCGTTGAACAAATCTGGGGTGAAGCCATTGAAGAAGAAACCCAAGACTCGATCGTTGAGTCAGAAATAGTTACTTCTGTCTCCACATCAGTAGAAGAAGTCCCAATTTCCCAAATTTCTTCTGCTCAAACTAAGTCTGCTCCTAAATCGTCACCCAAGTCTCCATCTAAACCATCATCTAAAGCTCCCATCAGCCAAACCGTCAGAGTTAATTTAGAATCCTTAGAAAACTTAAATGATCTGGTCGGTGAGATCTTAATTCAGCAAAACCAAAATGTCTTAAAAGATGAGCAGGTTTATGGCTCTGTACAAGAATTAATCAGTAAAATTAAATTTAATGAGCAAGTTATCAATCAAATTATCGATCTAGTTGATGAAATTTGTTTATCTCCTCAACAACAACAAGTCTTGCAAGAGTTACCAGCAAAATTACAACAAATAACTAATCAATCTCCTCAATCTAACCATCAATCTCAACTCAAGCTTCAATCTATTAATGCCTTAGAACAAAGTAGTAAATTAAATCAACTATTACAGTTAGCCAATGAGAGTAATTTGGAATTGAGTCAAATTGGCGAAAAAATTAAAAATTTCAACAAACAATCACGAAGAAGTACCCAAAAGCAGCAGCGTATGTTGCTCAATATGAGGGACGAATTGATTGAAACGAGAATGTCTCCTATAGGCAGAATTTTCAATCGTTTCTCACCAATGTTGCAACAACTAGCTAATAGTTATGAAAAACAAGTAGAACTGAAGATTACTGGTAGCCATATTTTAGTTGATAAAACAGTTGAAGAAAAATTATATAATCCTCTTCTGCATTTAGTTCGTAATGCTTTCGATCATGGTGTTGAGTCTCCAGAGATGAGGGTTCAAGCTGGTAAGCCAGAGATAGGAAAAATTGAACTTAGAGCTTATTATCAAGGTAGCCAAACAGTAATTGAAGTAAGAGACGATGGCAACGGAATTAATTTAGAAAAAGTTAAAAATCGTGGTATCAAACAAAATCTGATTACACCACAACAAGCAAGTAATAGCTCTCCTGCTCAATTACTAGAATTATTATTTGAGCCTGGTTTTTCTACGGCTGCTGGAGTAAGTGAATTATCTGGAAGAGGTGTAGGGTTAGATGTAGTTCGCACTCAGATTGAAGAGCTAAAAGGAACTATCTCTATTGACTCTGTTCCTGGTCAGGGAACGGTTTTTTCTCTGCAAATACCACTGACTCTTACTATTGCTAAATTAATGTTAATTCAAGCTAAGGGTATCACCTATGCTTTACTCATTGATGCGATCGAAAGAATTATTTTACCTACTTCCCATCAAGTGAAAGAATTAGATGGTCAGAAAGTATTACACTGGCAGACAGAGGAAGGTAATCAGGTTATTCCTGTGCGAAAACTAGCTAATTTGATGGAGTATCCCCGTACTCCTCTTTGTAGTTCTAGTTACATAACTAATGATGTTGCTCGTCCTGTTTTGCTACTTCGTCGTCAAGGAGGATTGATTGGCTTGGAAGTAGAACAAATTTTGGGCGAACAAGAGTTAGTCATCAGACCCCTAGGTAGTGCGATCGCACCACCTATTTATGTATATGGTTGTAGTATTTTGCGCGATAGTAGTTTAACTTTAGTTATTGATGGAGTTGCTCTAGTCAAAACTTTTCAAGAGAAAAAGGCTTATAGTGGTCATCAAGCTTACCTAGCTAGTTCTTTGCCACCTGCCTTACCTGCTGCTCCTCAATCTAGTCAACAGCAACAACTACCTCAAGCTTCCCTTAAACTTGCCCAAACCTTATTAGTAGTAGATGATTCATCTAGTCTCAGACATAGTATATCTATGTCCTTAGAAAAAATAAGCGATCGAGTCTTAAGAGCAGAGAATGGACTGAAAGCTTTAGAAAAATTACATCAAGAAAAAGATATTAATTTAGTAGTTTGTGATTTAGAAATGCCTTATATGAATGGTTTTCAGTTTTTAAAAGCTGTTCATCAACATCCAGACTTTTCCCAAATACCAGTGATTATGCTTACTTCTAGAGATAGCAGTAAACATCGCCAATTGGCTATGCAATTGGGTGCAACTGCTTATTTAACTAAACCTCATAATGAGCAGGAGCTATTTGAAACTATAGGTAATATCCTGAATCAACACTCATCTCTAACTTCTGCTCAAAGAACTTTTGTTTAGGAATAGATAGTTTGATTTATGTCAAAATTAGCTATCTGTAGTAGAAACAGGTTCAGCTTCAACGTCTACAGTATTATTGCTAGTTCCTTGTTCTCCAAAATCATCTTTTTGTTGACTAGATTTATATCGATCCATAATCAATTGAGATACTTCTGTTACCAATAGGCTAACTAACACAAAATCATCTAATGCACCCGCAATGGGAATAAAGTCTGGAGAGATATCGATCGGGCTAATTAGATAAGCTAATGTCCCCAGAATAATCCACCAGCGATACTTGGGATTACGAATAGTACTGCGATACCAACTATAGATTGATGTAGCTGAAATTTTCATGTTTAGTAAGTTTATCAACTACTTTTAGTTTGACAAATTCTTGTTGTTTTTCTAGTGTGGATAACCCCATAGATTAAAGTTCGGGATAATAATTTTACTGATTATTAGCTAAAAATAGCCAGCAAATCAAAACCAATTTTGCGATTTTTTGAACGATAAGAAAAGAACCCAAATAGCAATTGAGATAAAATCCAACGGCGTAAATATACAATCAAGAAACTTTTACTTAATTCCTGGAATAATAATAACAATAATACTATTGTTAACAATTTGACTAAATTACTAAGATCTAATAGAAATACAATGAAAGGTGTAATCAAAATAGTAAGAATTAAAGCTATATACCAAGACAACCATTTACTATGTTTTTTTTTCTCTAAAGGAAGTTGATTAAACATTTGCTCAATCAGCCAGTAATGAGCATTAATAATTGTCTGTAACAACTGATGATTTTTCCAGTCATCATGGCAAATATATTGACAAATTTTTCCTTCTACAGAAATAGTACTCTTTACTTTAGCTATCTCTTGAGTATCTTGCTGATAATAAGTAGAGAAAGTTATTTCGGAGGGGATATTACTTTGTCTCTCTACTAAAATGTAATAGCGGAAATCTGCTAATACGTAGGGAGAAAGTTGGATTTTTAGTCTTTTGGCTTGTGCTTGTTTAATTTCGCGAAGATAGTCTATATTCAGGTAGAAACGGACACCGTTAGGAATAATGCGTCTAGGACTAATACGTTCTTGATTAATATAAATGCACGAATCTAACACAATATTTAGTAAAAATAACAAATAAAACTATTGTAGTTATGGTTATTTATGATTATGAACGATTGTAATAATAAATTCCAAGAGTCCTTGCCAATGCTTTTCTCCAGCTTCTACTCCCTGTCTATGCAATTCTAGGATTTTGTCTTGATGGGGATGGCTTAACAGTTTTTGGTCGTAACAATTAGAAATTTGACCACCTAATTGAATCCGAGTTTGAGCATAAATAATATCTGCTGATTTTGATTGCCACAAAACTTGATTACGTTGATCCAAAATGTGTTTAAGCTCTCCTAATTTACGCAAAGTTCGCAAAAAAGGATAGTCTTGTAGAAGCTGGTGCAATGCCAGCATTATGGGTTGATTATCGCTATCAAGAGGATTGGGTAATCTACTTTGAAGATTTTCCCACTCATTATTAGGCTGAGTCAAAATAGCTAAATCTTGTTTAATTTGCTTTGATGCCTTCTCATCATACAATTCAGATTTAGGATCGACTAGCAAAAAAGCGTAATCTAACTCTAGCTGACGACGAAGACTAAGATAATGCTCCCATAGAGAAGAATGAATATTTAACTTTTCTAGATTTGGTCTAGAAATAGCATAAACTTCTTGATACACTTGCCAGGGTAGAAATTTTTCTGTAGTAATTTTTTCGACAAGAGAAGTATTAACTTCAACTGAAGCAATTTCACCGACAAGAACATTCAAAGATTCTAACCAGCGATCGAGTCGTTGGGAGTTGTTTTCTTTTACTTTGATTTCTTGATTATAGGAGATACTTTTTGATTGTTGATGATTTTTTCTTGCTCTTCGTTTGGATGCCACAGATCTTGATAATGATTGTAATTATTTATCTTTATTTTCTTCTGAGGATGCTCCTGGTGCGCCAGCAAATAATTGTGTTTCTTCTCCTTCCCAATCTTGCCAGTCTTCAGATTCATCTAAGTCTAGGGAAGAAAGATCGAGTAGATCGACATCGATATCTTGTTCGTCTTCTTCTAGCCATTCACCCCAGTCTTCAGCTTCAGATTCTGGACTCACTACTAAATTAGAATTATTGTGGTTATGTCCATTCTGAATAAAAGTTGGGGGACTCTCAAGATTATTTGTTGTTTCTAACAAATTTTGTCCAGAAGAAGCTATTTGAGGTTCAGGATCTTGTTGTGGTGTTTGCCGATCTGATAGTAGTGGGGAGGCTTGTGCCTCTAAGTATTTAATATCTTGATAATTTCCTTCCAGTTGTTGTTGCTGCACATTGCTAATTAGGCTGAACATATTTTGCAGACTTTCTAGATTTTTTTCAATTATTTGATGTCCTCTGGCTACTTGATCGAAGTGAAATTGTTGAACTTCTTGATAGGCAACATTACCCATTAAATCTTCGCTAATTTCGTTATGTATTTCTCCTTCAACTAAATTAATCCGAGTATGTAAACGTTTAATTGAAGGAGGATTCTGGGGCTGGGAATTATTTTCTGTTGCCGAATTAGGAGAGGATGGGGTGATAGAGGTAGTGATTTTCAACTCGGGAACTTGGCTGATAGCGATCGCTAGTGCTTCTTTCACCTTTCCCTCTCTCATCGCTTTTTTAAAATTTTCACTGGATGTCATAATCTTAATTTTCCTCGGTAGTTTTCCTTTTTAGTCTAGCGATTGAATGGCTTTTAATCTAAGTAAATATAAATTTTCTGATTATTTTGGCAAGATCTTACTTATGCACCTATTAAAGGTTATTTTGATGAAGATTTTGGCATCTCAGCTAAAGTATTATTCAGAATAGCAAACATTTTTTGTAAGCTTTCTAAGTTTCTTAAGATGGTTTCTCTTCCTTTTTTCACTTGCTCTTGATGTAATTTTTTGAGTTCAGCATAATCTTGATTTTTAATAACCTCACTGCCAATTTCGTTGTTGATTTCTCCATTCACCAAATTGATACGGGTACGCAAACAAGATTCGGAGAATGGCTTATCTTTGGCAATAATGGCTTGAGTTTCTAAGTTAGAAGAAGAAACCCAAGTAGTAATCTTTAATTCGATCGCTTCACTTGCAGCCAAAGTAAAGGCTTCTAAGAGTTTTCTTTCTCTGATTTTTTGTTTGAATTCTTCGAGCGCTGTCATAGTGGTAGGTAACTTTGCTTACCGATTAATGATTGACAATCTTTTCAGCATTCTTACTGTTATTTCTGCCAAAAGTCTGTGACATTGTAGCCCAACTCAAGCAACATCTGGTGTAACAAAGGAAGGCTCAAACCTATGACATTACTATGACAACCTTCGATTTTTTCAATAAATAAACCTCCTTTTCCTTCTAAGGCAAAACTTCCTGCACATTTGAGCGGTTCCCCACTCTGTACATAAGCTGCTATGGTTTCATCACTAAGATCGGCAAAGTAAACTTTTGTAATGCCACAACGAACTAATTGTTGTTTCTTAACCAAATCAATTAGTGCATGACCAGTATATAGCATGCCCGTATTTCCTCGCATTACTTGCCAGCGATCGATCGCTTCGGTTGCAGATTTGGGCTTACCATAAATTTTCCCCTCTACTTCCAGAACTGAATCACAACCCAAAACAAGGGCATTACTAAATTCGCTAGTTACACTTTGCGCTTTACATATAGCTAGAGTTTGTACTAATTCAATGCCCTTGCCTGTTTGAATTTGAGATTCATCAAAATTGCTAATACGAACAATTGGCTTGATTCCTGCTGTGTTTAATAATTTAAGACGAGCAGGAGAAGCTGAAGCTAAAACAAAGATAGGTAAAGGGTCTAACATTTAGTTCACAATAATAACTGCTATATCTAGCGTACAGAAAAAGATTGAGCAGCTACTTCAAAAGTATCTTTAACAGTTTCCCAACGGCTTTCAGGAGTAGAAAGATTGAAAGTAAATAATTTACCATGACTGACAGCAACACTAGCTAAATTGTGTCGTTGTGGCTGATCTGGTACATCCACTTCATACTCTAGAAGATAATAACTTTTATCATTAGCCTGACGAGATTCTGCCCTCAGAAACGCGGAGTCAATTTCTAGATTGGGATTATTTTTGACCAAATTAAGAAAGCGATAACCTACTTCTGAGGGTGTACCCAAATCTTCTAAAGTTTTATCACTAGGAACATCGCTAATAATTACACTTAAATTCTCTGTGCGTTCAATCAAATCGCGGAAAACAACATCTACTCCTGCAGATGGGTTTTTAAGATCGACAGGTATCCAACCATTAGGGTAGAGAAATTCGTATCCTTTAGCAGGATTAACATAGCTTTTTAAACCACTAACTCCCACAGAGCAACTTGATAGAGTAATACTCAGTACAATTAGCAAGATAGAAATAAGGGATCTGAACATTGGTCTTTAGATAATTTAGTTCTGGCTGTTTTATTGTCCCATTAAAATTAGCTAGTTGCTGGATTTTATCTTTTCTGCGTTCTTTTAACTACTAGCTAACTCAGTTATTTCAGACTAAAAGTGTATTAGATTGACTGCGATCGGGTAATTCTTTTTCCAAATTACGCAAACGAGGTTCCCGAGAAGCGATCGCTACAGCAATAAGATTGATAATTCCCAGCAAAATTAAGAGTAAAGCAATACCTTGTCCGAATCCCACCCCAATAAATTTACCAATACTATCGGCTAACAAGCCATTTTCAGCCATTAAAGGATTAAAAATACGGTCTACTAAAGGCCCTGCTAGTAAATATGCTCCAATCGAGAGAGAACGTTCTATTGTTTGTTGTAGGGCAAATATTCTTCCTTGTAAACGAGGTGGTATTTTGCTTTGCCAAATTGCCTGATTACAACTAATGATGATAGGCATAGAGAATAGGTAGCCGAAAATTCCTGCTGCTAGCACTACTGAAGAAATTCTTGTTCCTGCGAGGAAAACGATTATGCCTTGAAAAGCCACAAAACCGAGAATTGTTTTAACTCGATTTTGAAATCCCTTCCACAAACTGATCGTAATACTACCAAGCAACATCCCACAGCCACCAATAGATAGGATAATTCCTAGTTCTTCTGTAGAATTAGGCTCGTAAAGTAGGGGCCAAAGTACAACTTCTAGCATTCCTGTCGTAAAGTAACTGATAGCCACAAACCCTAAAAGATTGCGCAAACCAAGTCTGACTGCGACATAATGCCAACTAGATCTAGTTTCGGCAAAAAGTTGACTAAAAATCTGCTCTTGTCTGTTTTTCCTGCGTTTGAGATAGGGAAATTTGACACAACTAAGAGTAGTTAGAGCGACTAGGAAAGTTACAAAGTCAATCAGGAGAATCCCATTCAGGTGAACAACTTGCAGTAATAGTCCTGCGGTAAAAGGGGCAGCAATTTTGGCGATCGCGCTAGAAGCTTGCACCATACCGTTAGCCTGACTCAAATTTTTTTGCGGGACAAGTTGAGCGATCGCTGCTGTGTAAGCAGGTACTTGAAAGGCATTAAAACTAGAAGTGACAATAATAGCTAGATAAATATGCCAAATTTCTAACTGGCCTGAGAGGACAATTAACATTATGGTTAAGGTTACTATTCCTGCCACTAAATCACTTAAAATCATCGCATGACGACGATTCCACCTGTCTATCAAAACTCCAGCGAGAGGAGAAACAATTACTTTGGGTAAATAGATAAAGAGGATAGTGAGGGCAAACTGGGTAATAGTACCTGTCTCTTTATAGGTTTGTTCTAAAATCCAAAATCCTAAAGCAAACTCTGTTAACTTAGAGCCAAACAGAGAAACAACTTGTCCAATCCAAACGAGAAAGAAAATTCGCATATAGTAGATTTAAAATAAGTGAAATAAATTTAAGTCGGCTAAACTAGTATGCACAATCTAAATTAGATTTGATTGAGCAAAAAATAAGAAATAATTCATTTATATGTGCATCATATAGTAAAATTTCCTTAATTGAGTAAGCCTTATAAGTATTTATACTTATGAGACAAAATTGTAAAGTATCATTTATTTTAAGTACATGATAATTACAATTACCAGAAAGCATTTATTTTTTAGTTTTCAGATTTAATTTTCTAAAATTAAGAATATGAGAAAATAAAGGCTGTTTGCTAACAAAAGCAGAAATTAGGAATTAATATAGTGTTTGGCGATCAGCCGATCAGGGTAATCAAAAGGTAAAGTCAATGTCAATGGCAAAAGTTGAGGATTATTATTCCATTCTTCAAGTTTCTCCCCATGCACCTATTACAGATATCAAAGCAGCTTTTCGCCGTCTTGCTCGTTTGTATCATCCCGACTTAAATCCTGACGATCCTGAATCGGCAGAAAAATTCAAACATATTTCTCAAGCTTATGAAACTTTATCTGATCCCAACAAGCGTCGTCGTTACGATCGAGAGTTGAGATTTAGGTCTAATCACAAGGTTAGTAAAAAAAACGATGAATCGGGTAAAAAATCTAAATCTGCTCAGGATTATTATAGTCGGGGGATAAATAAGTCTCAACGCAAAGATTTCCAAGGCGCAATTGAAAACTACACTAAAGCGATCGAAATAGATGCAAATTTTGTCGATGCTTACTTAAAACGATGTGAAATGCGCTACAAATTGGGAGATAACAAGGGAGTTTTAGAAGATTGCTCTCAAGTCTTAAGAATAGACCCTAGCATAGCTAAAGCACATTACTATCAGGGAAGAGCGCGTTATCGTTTGGGCTATGGACAATCAGCGATCGATTCCTACACGCAAGCTCTCCATCAAGATTGTAACTATGCTCAAGCATACTATTATCGGGCTTTAGCTTATCAAGAACAAAAAAATGCTACGGCAGCTTTAGAAGATTTACACGTTGCTGCCAAATTATTTTACGATCAGGGCAATTTAAGTGCTTATCGTCTAACTAAGAAAACTATTCAAGACTCAACTCCTGGCATTTGGAAACCAGGTCAATTGTCAGGAAATTTTAACCGTCTCTGGCAAAATTCAGCCTTAGTATTGATTACTTATTTATTTAACCCAGGAGGAGGATTATTACCGGCATTTTCCAGCTTAGAAAAAAAAGAAGCTCTAGAAGTAGGTATTATCTATGGCATAATAGCTGATTTGATGTTTGTTTGTAGTATTTATGTAAATTGGAAAAATTGGAGTAATGAAGATTTTCCTTTCGTAGCCCTTTGTTTTGTCGGCATTATTCCTTTTATGATTCTCATTATCTCTAGTCATTTAATCCGCTTCTTTTCTAATAGTCCTGGCAACATTAACACAGATGTTTTTATTGCTGGAACTACTCTTTTTCCTTTAGGGTTATTAGCTTGGATTATGGGGTTTATCTCCCTATCTTGGAATGTTTTTGTCTTGCCTTTTATTATTTTTGGTTGTTCTTACACTATTTTGACTCTCTATATTGGTTGCACTCAAGTATTAAACCTCGGCGAAGCCAAAGCTGCTTTTGTAACTCCGTTAATCCTACTTACTAGTATTTTTCTCTCTTATCTAGCATTTATTCCTGTCCTTCATTAATAAAAGCTATATTTTCCTATCCATACTGATACTCTTGGCTCTGATAGTGCTACAATCTATCACCATAGCTAGGGGTGTCTAAAGACTTAGGCTGAGATAGTCCCTTGGAACCTGAGACTGGGTAATACCAGCGGAGGAAAGCTGTTTATTGAGGAAAATTAAATTATGAGAGCAGAATGGGTTGCTAAACGACGGGGACAGAGCAATGTATCTCAGATGTACTATGCTCGTCAAGAATTGATTACCGAAGAAATGCACTATGTTGCTAAGCGAGAAAATCTACCAGTAGAGATAATTCGTGACGAAGTGGCAAGAGGCAGAATGATTATTCCTGCCAATATCAATCACACTAATTTAGAGCCTATGTGTATTGGTATTGCTTCTAAATGTAAAGTAAATGCTAATATTGGTGCTTCTCCTAATTCTTCAGATATTAATGAAGAGTTAGAAAAACTGAGGCTGGCAGTTAGATATGGTGCCGATACAGTCATGGACTTATCTACTGGCGGTGGTAACTTAGATCGAATTCGGACGGCAATTATCAATGATTCTCCTGTCCCTATTGGCACTGTACCTATTTATCAAGCTTTAGAAAGTGTTCGTGGCAAAATAGAAAATCTCACTCCTGATGACTTTCTGCATATCATTGAAAAACATGCTCAGCAGGGAGTAGACTATATGACTATCCATGCAGGTATTTTAATTGAACACTTGCCTAAGGTAAGAAATAGAATTACAGGAATTGTTTCTCGCGGTGGTGGGATTATTGCCCGTTGGATGCTCCATCATCACAAACAAAATCCTCTCTACACTCACTTCGACGACATTATCGAAATTTTCAAAAAATATGATGTTTCTTTTAGCTTAGGGGATTCTCTTCGTCCAGGCTGTACCCATGATGCTTCCGATGAGGCACAACTGGCAGAATTGAAAACTCTGGGGCAATTGACTCGTCGCGCTTGGAAACATGATGTCCAAGTGATGGTGGAAGGTCCTGGTCACGTACCGATGGATCAGATTGAGTTTAATGTCAAAAAACAGATGGAAGAGTGTAGCGAAGCACCTTTCTATGTGCTTGGCCCTCTGGTAACAGATATTGCTCCTGGCTACGATCATATTACTTCAGCCATCGGCGCAGCTATGGCTGGATGGTATGGTACAGCAATGCTTTGCTATGTAACTCCTAAAGAACACTTGGGCTTACCTAACGCAGAAGATGTTCGTAATGGCTTAATTGCTTACAAAATTGCTGCTCATGCTGCGGATATTGCTCGTCATCGTCCTGGTGCGAGAGATAGAGATGATGAACTGTCCCAAGCTCGTTATAACTTCGATTGGGAACGTCAATTTGAATTATCTTTAGATCCTGACAGAGCTAGAGAATACCATGATGAAACTTTACCTGCAGATATTTATAAAACTGCAGAATTCTGTTCCATGTGTGGGCCTAAATTCTGTCCTATGCAAACTAAAGTTGATGCTGATGCCTTAACTGAGTTAGAAAAGTTCTTAGCTAGAGAGCAAGAAACTGTTGGGCAAAGTTAAGCTTGTTTAAAAGCAGCGATCGCATGATTCAATCAACATAATTTGAGCTTTAAAAGCGATCGCTAAATATTCCCCTCAGAATTTTCATAGCGATCGCCAAAATCAGGGCAAACTTTCTCAAGATGGAGCGTCAAGCTCAATACAAGCAGGCATCTAAGAGATAATCTGCATTAAAGCGCACAGCATCAGTGCAAGGCAGTCCAGTAATTTGCTGAGTTTCTTCTATGGCTTTTTTAGCTGCTGCCTCATCCAAATGAAAAGTGTTAAGGGCGATCGCTTTTACTGCTACTTTACCAAAATTTCCTCCTGTACTAGCTAAAGTTTCGTATAAATGCACTACTTCTGGTAGAGGGGGAATTAAGACATCTGGTAAATTGTTAATATGTTTTTGCCCTGGACGATGGACTAAAATCAATCCTGTGGGTTGACTGCCACGGATTAAAGGTAAAGTAGCTGTAGAGCCTGGATGAATTAAAGAGCCTTGTCCTTCCACTATTAGTAAGTCACATTGTCGACCTAATTTCATCACTATTCTTTCTACTGCTCCCGCAGCGAAGTCTACCCTCACTGCATCTAAAGGAATTCCTTGTCCTGTAATAGCTATACCACCCTGTCCTGTAGCTACAAATTCAGCGTTAATACCTCTAGTTTCAGCAGCACGATAAATTTCTAAGCTAGTAGACATTTTACCCACTGCCATATCTGTTCCTACAGTTAAAATTCTGGTGCAAGCAAGCGATCGCGCTTGGGCTGAAGCAATGGTTAAGCCTGGTGGTTCTCGGCGAATGTCCCAAACCCATTGTCCTGGCTGTAAATTAGTGTACTCCGATGTCATGGGTGTGTGTAAACCATTTACTACCGATAGTCCAGAAGCGATCGCGCCATCAACTTCTTCTTTCCAAGCTGGGGGTAATTTTCCTCCTGAAGGAGCAATACCAATTAATAAAACGTCAGGATTATAAGTCAAAACTTCTGATACACTAGCTACAATGGGGATGTCTTTGTCAATACCAGTTAGTTGTTGGAGCGATTCCCCCGCAGATTGAGCGTCGATTACAGCCACAACATTCGCTTGAGCGTAGCGCAAAAAAGCTAGTCCCGTTTTACCGCGATCGCCACGAATGCCCTGGTGAAGTAAAATTGCTACTCGGTGTTTAGCTGTCAGAGACACGGTATTCTACTCCTAATCCTGGTTGATTGTTAGGTAATAAGCGTCCTTCTTGGAGGGTTGCACCACAAAAAGGATCGTCAATTAGGTTTAGATGACTATCCAAGTCGAGATAATCTGCTAGAGGAGCAAGATGAGCCATGGCAGTATTCGCTAAACTACTGTCAGAATAGCAGCCGAACATAATTTTTAGACCACAAGTACGAGCAACCTCGATCGATCGTCTCACTTCTGTTAAGCCTCCAGCTTTCATAATTTTGAGATTAATTCCTGCCACAGAGTTAGCTAGTTTAACAATATCTTTACTAGTAAAACAACTTTCATCGACAAAAATCGGTAAAGGAGAATGATTAGATAAGATTGCTAATTGATCTTCTGCTCCTACTGGTAAAGGTTGCTCAATATACTCTACTTCTTGTTGAGCTAACCACTTACTCATAATTATGGCATCTTCTAAACTCCATCCTCCATTCGCATCAACCATTAATTTAGCTTTGGGTGCTTCCTGCTTGATAGCTAATAACATGGCGCGATCGGCTTCGATCCCTTGAGGGTTGCCTAATTTTACTTTAATTACTTGAGCTTCTATGACTCTTTGCCAGTTTTGTACTCTAGCGATCGCGCCTTCAGGTGAATTAATCCCTACTGTGACAGAAATAGGAACAATTGAATCACGATCTAATCCCCACAATTGCCATAGAGGTAAACTTACTTTTTTCCCCAGCCAGTCATAGAGTGCCATATCAATAGCAGCACACAAAGAAGAAGATACTTGCTCTTGAATTAAATAAGAAGTTATTTTTTCTCGCTCTAACGGGTTATAATGCTGTAAATTGGGGATAATCTGCCTAAATTCTTCAAGCAATTGCTCAGAGGTTTTCTTTTCACTTTTAGCGATCGAAAAAGGCGAAGCTTCACCCCATCCCTCAATGTCGCCTTCTCGAATTTTGACCCAAATATTAGTATTCTTAGTTATTGTCCCCCGACTGATTTGCAGAGGAAATTTTTTGTGGACAGTAAAAGTTTGAGCTGTCAATTCCATAGGTAATAGCAATCTAAATTATGGGAATTTTGCTTATTGATGATTAATATTCAAAAATGGACAATACTTGCTTCTCATTTAGTTCTCAATCATCAATGGTGTCAGATTAGACAAGATAAAATTCAACTAGCTAATGGCAAAATAGTTGATGACTACTTTGTCAATGTTAGACCAGATATTGCTTTAGTTTTCCCGATAACTGCCAATCGAGAAGTTGTGTTTGTGCGTCAATATCGTCACGGTGTGGCAGAAATTCTTTTAGAGTTACCAGCAGGCAGTTTTGATCCTAGTAAAGAAGATAGCTTAACCGCAGTCCAAAGAGAATTACTCGAAGAAACTGGCTACACTGCCACCGAATTTATTAAAATTGCCACTCTATACGATAATCCAGTTAAAGATACTAACAAAATTCATTTATTTATAGCCAAAAATGCTACTTTAACTAGTCAACAAAAGTTAGATGAGACAGAAGAAATCGAAGTTACTCTAATTCCCATCAGCAAAATCAAAGAGAAAATTAAGTCAGGGGAAATATGTGTTTGTGGCAGTATTGCAGCGATCTTTCTAGCTTTGGATGTTTTGAAACTGTCGGAAATTTAGCAGTTTTCATTGGCTTTATGACAATAAAATCTCTCAAACCAATATTTATGATTACTTATTGTGATGTAATGAGAGTAAAAAAAATGATTGGTTAAATAATTCATGGAGCGAGATATAGTATAAAGAATATTCTCTTTTTTGCAGAAAAATGAGCGTAAACCTAATATGAATTCATGACTCATCTAGATAGATTATGGAAATTACCATTGTCAAATTTTAAGATTGATTTGACTAGTTGTCAAAAATCATTGACAATCATAGCCACTTCTTTATGTTTGAGTTTACTATCTTCATCAGTTAAAGCTCAAAACCCATACAAACTAATTAATTCTAGCAATTATAATAACTCCATCAATCCATCTTCTCTTCATAGTCAAAATCTGCCAACACCAAATATTATTCAACCAGAAGATGAAGGGATTCAGACAGATACATCTGTCGTAGTTAATGAGTTTGAGATATTAGGTAGTAGTGTTTTTAGTCAGCAAGAATTACAAAAAATTACTCAACCCTTTGTTGGTCGTTCCCTTTCTTTTACCGAACTATTTCAAGTGCGATCGGCTATCACTAAACTTTACACTGATAATGGTTATATTAATTCTGGTGCTTATATTCCAGAACAAGAAGTAGAGTCAGGAAAATTAACTATCGAAATATTAGAAGGAGAACTAGAAGCTATTAACATAACAGGTAATAAAAGACTAGACCCTGATTATGTGCGTAAACGTATAGCCTTAGCTGCTGGTAAACCAGTAAATATAAACTCTATACTCAAAGCTTTACAACTATTACGATTAGACCCTTTAATCGAAAATATTTCTGCTGAATTATCAACAGGAATTCGCCCTGGTACAAGTTTATTAGATGTGGAAATTGAAGAAGCCGATGCTTTTGTAGTTTCAGCAATTTTAGATAATTCTCGATCGCCTAGTGTAGGAACATTCCGTCGTGGTACTAGTATTACTCATAACAATTTATTCGGCTTTGGGGATAAATTTGATTTCCAATACACAAACACTGATGGTAGTGATAGTTTTGACTTTGGCTATACTGTGCCTATCAATCTCAGAAATGGGAAACTTGGCTTCAAGTATGGCATTAATTTTAACGATATAGTTGAAGATCCCTTTACTATTCTAGATATTGAATCAGAATCCCGTTACTACGAATTGAACTTACGTCAGCCCATAATCCAACAACCAGATAATGAACTAAGTTTGGGACTGGCTTTTTCTCGTGTAGAAAGTGAAACTTCTGTACAAGATAACCCTTTTCGTATTTCTGTTGGTGCAGATGACCAAGGACGGACTAAAATTAGTGTGATTAGATTTTCTCAAGAATGGGTTAATCGTAGTGCAAATCAAGTAATTGCTGCTCGTTCTCAATTTAGTATTGGTATAGATGCTTTTAATGCCACTATTAACGAAGATGCTCCCGATAGTAGCTTTTTTGCTTGGCGAGGACAAGGGCAATGGATACGTCGTTTGGATGAAGATTTCTTGTTTGTGTTGAGGGGAGATATACAATTATCTGCTAGTTCTCTAGTCCCCTTAGAACAATTTCGTGTAGGTGGTTTTGGCAGTGTTAGAGGTTATCGTCAAGATTTAAGCTTAGGAGACAATGGTTTCTTTACTTCGGCAGAATTGAGAATTCCTATCTGGCGTATTCCTGCCATAGATGGAATAGTTCAGCTTACACCCTTTGTTGACATCGGTGTGGTGTGGAATAAAGAAGATACTATTGAAATTGAAAACGATGTTTTACCATCCCTTGGTATTGGGTTAAACTTCACTATGGGAGATCGCTTCAATGCTCGTCTCGATTGGGGTATCCCTTTAATTGATGTAGATTCCGAGCAAAATTCTCTGCAGGAAAACGGTGTTTATTTTATGCTTAATTACGACTTGTTTTAGAATTGCTGGGATTATCCTTATTTGATAATGGATAAGTCCTAAGTGTAAAAATAGCAACAATGAATAGTTTTATCCTGGAAGCAATTAATGAAGCAAAAAAGGGACTTAGAGAAGGTGGTATTCCTATCGGTTCAGTAATTGTCAGAAATGAAGAGATAATTAGTCGGGGTCATAATAAAAGAGTGCAAAAAGGTAGTGCTATTTTGCATGGGGAGATGGATGCTTTAGAAAATATAGGTCGGCAACCAGCTTCTTTCTACCAAAATGTTACTTTTATACTACTTTGTCTCCTTGTAGTATGTGTACAGGAGCTATATTAATGTATAAAATTCCTCACGTGATCATCGGCGAAAATAGGACTTTTATGGGTGAAGAAGAACTTCTTCGTTCCAGAGGCGTAAAGGTTGAAGTCTTGAATCATGAAATTTGTTTTCAATTAATGCAGGATTTTATCTTTAATAATTCTCTGCTTTGGAATGAAGATATCGGTTTAACATAAACTTCTAGAACTTACAGATATTTCTTATAACTAATCTACTGGAGTAATAGCAATGAATTTAGCAGAACAGATTCTTTCTCAGCAACCAGATAATGTTCTAGAAAGACTGAGAGGTGCAGATAAATTTTGGACTGCTGTGCGTTCTCAACCGATACAAGTTCCTCAAGTTGTCACGCAAAGTAAGGAATCTTTGGGAGAAACAGACTGGGATCTGGTTATTTGTGGGGGAACTTTGGGGATTTTGCTTGGTGCTGCTTGTGCTAAATTAGGCTGGAGAGTTGCTTTAATAGAAAGAGGAATTTTGCGGGGGAGAGAACAAGAATGGAATATTTCTCGTCAGGAATTAGCCACTTTTTTAGAGTTAGATTTATTAACAGAAGTAGAATTAGAAAAAGCGATCGCGACAGAATATAATCCTGCCCGTATTGGGTTTTTAGGGGGTAAAGATATCTGGGTTAAAGATGTTTTAAATATTGGTGTCGATCCAGTTTATTTATTAGATACTCTCAAGAAAAGGTTTTTAGAATTCGGAGGAAAACTATTAGAAAATACCGCTTTTAAGTCCGCAACTATTCATCCTGATGGTGTATTAGTAAGAGCAGGAGTAACCGAGCTAAAAACTTCCTTATTAATTGATGCTATGGGTCATTTTTCGCCTATTGTCAAACAAGCTAGGAAAGGAAGAAAGCCTGATGGCATTTGTATTGTTGTTGGTAGTTGCGCAGAAGGATATCAACAAAATGAAACTGGAGATTTAATTTATTCTTTTACGCCTATTACTAATCAATCTCAGTACTTTTGGGAGGCGTTTCCTGCTAGAGATGGTAGAACAACTTATATGTTTAGTTATTTAGATGCTCATCCAGAACGACCTAGTTTAGAATTTTTTATGGATGAGTATTTAAGATTATTACCAGAGTATCAAAAGATAGAATTAGCACAATTAAATTTTAAAAGATTTTTGTTTGGTTTTTTTCCCTCCTATCGTCAGAGTCCTCTACATTTACCATTCGATCGCATCTTACCTATAGGAGACAGTAGTGGGGGACAGTCTCCTGTTAGTTTTGGTGGTTTTGGGGCAATGGTTCGTCATTTACAACGCCTAACTTTTGGTATTAATGAAGCTTTAAAGATAGGTAATTTCAGCCGTAAAGATTTATCTCTCTTGCAGCCTTATCAACCCAATATTTCTGTTACTTGGTTATTTCAACAGACTATGAGTGTAGGTATAAATCAGCAAGTAAGTCCCGATCAAATTAATAATTTAATGAACGGTGTTTTCGTGGTAATGGATCGCTTGGGAGACAAAGTAATTAAGCCTTTTTTGCAAGATGTAATTCAGTTTGCCCCTTTGGCTAAAACTTTACCTCTAGTTAATCCTAAATTAGTTTTGCCCATATTGCCTCAAGTGGGTATTAGTCCTCTCCTTGATTGGAGTAGACATTATTTGAATTTGGGACTGTATCGGAGTTTATATCCTCTAGGAAAGTCCCTAGAATCGATCGCTGATAATGTATCTCCTCAACAACGTTACTATTATCATCGTTGGTTAGATGCTTGGAAGTATGGAAGTGGCAGAGATTATCAAGATTAAGCTTTGTGCCATCAACCTCTCCAACCACTAAAAGTCTGTAAGTTTCCTGTCGGTTTCTGTGATTATTACTTAAAGGTTATTGCTTTCACTATACGTAAGTATTAAGATATCCACTAAGTAAATCATAAAATACTTATTTTAATAAAAAATGAATTTTAATCTTGGTTGGCAAAATTTTGAACAAGAAGTGAATCAAGCAGATGACAAAATAAGTTTAGCTAAAGCAGGACTTTTTTATGCTCAATCAGAATATCCCAACCTCGATATTGAGAAGTATCTAAATATTTTGTCAGCTATGGCAGACGACATTAATCAAAAATTACCAGCAGAACGTTATCCTCTCAAAGTAGTTAACACGATTAATGATTATCTTTTTACTGATTTAGGATACCAAGGTAATAGTGAAAATTACTACGATACTCGCAATAGTTTTCTTAATGATGTTATCGATCGACGTACAGGAATTCCAATTACGTTATCAGTAATCTACTTAGAAATTGCCCAACGCATTAATTTCCCCATGACAGGAATTGGCATGCCTGGACACTTTTTGATTAGTCCTGATTTTGAAGAATCTGGTATTTTTGTTGATGTTTTCAATCAAGGAGAAATTCTGTTCAAGGAAGATTGTTTAGCTAAACTCGAACAACTATATCAAAAATCAGTTAAACTAGAGCCACATTTTTTAGCTAAAGTGAGCAATAGACAGATTTTAGCTAGAATGCTGACTAATCTTAAATATATTTATCTTAGTAGTAATCAATTATTTAAGTCTTTACAGATTATTAGTGGTATTCTCACACTTTTTCCTGATAATCCTAGAGAGTTGCGCGATCGAGGTCTTATTTATTATCAGTTAGATCGACCCCAACAAGCTTATCAAGATTTAGAATGTTATTTGGCAATTTTACCTAACGCTGAAGATGCAACTATCATTCGTAAATTATTAGAAAAAAGACTTTAGAATTTAGCTTTCTATTACTATTAATGCCCAATCAACTTGCCAGATTTTTTAGTGTTGTTATTCCTACTTATAACCGTAAACCTATTCTAATTAAGTGTCTTCAAGCTTTAGAAAATCAGCAATCGGATAAGCTAATAAAAGGTTATGAAGTTATTGTGGTTGATGATGGTTCGACGGATCGAACCTTAGAATGGTTAGCAGAAAATGCAACTCAATTTCCTCATCTTATAACTTTTTCTCAGGTTCACCAAGGTCCTGCTGCTGCCAGAAATTTAGGTGTTCAACAAGCTAAGGGAGATACAATTATTTTCATTGATAGTGATTTAGTTGTTACCGAAAAATTTTTACAAGCTCATGCGAATACTTTAGCAAAAGGTGTGGAGAAAATTGGCAGCGATCGCCTCTTTACTTATGGTTGGGTAATTAATACTGCTAACTTCGATAATCCCACTGCTGAACCATATAAAATTACTGATTTTTCCGCAGCTTATTTTGCTACAGGTAATGTGGCTATTTCTCGTCAATGGCTAGAAGAAGCTGGTCTTTTTGATACTCAATTTCAACTTTATGGATGGGAAGATTTAGAACTAGGAGTAAGGCTAAAAAAATTAGGCTTAAAACTAATTAAATGTCCTGAGGCTGTCGGTTATCATTGGCACCCTCCTTTTAATTTGGAACAAATCCCCAAAATGATCGATCAAGAGATTGAAAGAGGAAAAATGGGAGTAGTTTTTTATCAGAAACATCCTACCTTTAATGTCAAGCTGATGATCCAAATGACCCTATTTCATCGTATTTTATGGGGAATTTTATCTTTGGGAGGAAGCTTAAACGAGAAAACTATGCAGCCGTTATTACAGTGGTTAATCGATCGAGGTAAACCCCAATTAGCTCTAGAAATTGCGCGTATTTTTCTTAATTGGTACAACGTTCAAGGAGTCTACCAAGCATATCGAGAAATTAATAATTAAAGTTGATTTTTGAATTAATTTACTGATCGAATTGACTATTTATGTAGTTTTTAGTCTGAATTCGAGTTGAAAGAATAACTTTTTCTATACTTTCTCTTGGTCTCCGTTACTCCGCCGTAAGACAACGGAGCCTGCAGTGACCGGTGTTCCCCATTGTAAACGAGTTTTGATCTTGCTTAAATGAACTGTAGTATTGATGGGAGAGCGTGGTTGAGGTAGTTCAGAATTAGGCCACCCAGGAAAATCGTTGCAAGGACAAGCTGTAGGTTGTATCCCTAGTTCAATAGTAGGAACAGGCATATTACATCTAGCGCAGGCAGCTATATTCCAAGCAGGAGTAAGTAACTCTTCGATACTTTGTTCCGTACCTTGGAGATAACAATCTTTACCATTCTTAATAAGAATTGTTTGCCAGCAATCTTCAAATTCTGGAGAATAGCGATCGCCTTTGATAACAGGTTGAGGTAACAATTCCCTGTTTTCTTTGCTCAAAAAAACTTGTTTCCCTAGCTGAAACCAATAAGCAAGATAAGTTTTTATTTGTGATTGAGATGCCATTTTTGCTGAATCCTTTGACTAAGTAGGTTAACCTAATTATTTGTAGGATGAGTAGATTGATAGCGAAACCCATCTATATATTTGATGCTGTTATATTCAAGGTTGTTAGGTTTAATCCTTCCTCTGACAAAAGGTATTTTAGGAGAAAAATCCCAGACTGCACTTTCGCGCAACCCAACCTACAAAATATTTGTTTGTTTAAGTAGGTGGAACTGCTTGTTAGCTAGACAGTTCTTTTTCCTAGTCTTAGTTTAGCCCCAAATGTTCGTAGACTTATCAATTTATAATTGATAATTTACATTTGCGCTCGCCTTAATTTATTAATTTAGGCAGTTAAATTCGTTCTTCGTCTACTTTTTCTCTCAGAGACTATGGTAATTTTGGTGAAAACTTACTACTGTAGGGGCAAGGCAGTGCCCTGCCCCTACTTACTATAGCTTTACGAACTTAGGTTAGGACACATAAACCCTGTAAGGGCGAACCGCCGTTCGCCCCTACGCTAAATACTATGTCTTAACCTTCTAACGTATTGCTATACTTATTCCAATCCCAATTCTCGCTTGAGTAGCTCAATTGACTTAGCACTAATATAATTTTCACTACAAATTACCTCAGGAAAACGAATTAAATCTTCTCTAATCTCAGCGATCGTGTTTTTGACAATTTCATAACTGGCTGGATCGCTGACGATAGTATGTGCGCTGCGGATAACCGCTCTTAATCTCTTTTCCTCTTTGGCTGGTGCAGTCAAAACAAGCAAATCATCCCCACGCTGACTTTTGACCACACTTTCTGCTATGGCTAAAGTTCCTTGACTGAGGCTAACTATAGCAAGGCAAGCTTGGGATGGTAGTTTTTGGATGATCTCTAACTCCTTTAAATAATTATAGATATCCACAGGGATAACCCTAAAAGATTTAGGTGGTACAATCTCTAAAACTTCTTTGATGAAGTAGCGACTGGTAACTACTGTACCTAAATTATTATCTTTTAGCTTAGAGGGTAATTCTTCTAGTAAAACTAACTCAACAGGAATGGCTAAAGATTCCTGTAATTCTTGTTGCATTAATTCTCCTGCGCTAGTATCTCGACTAGGTACTGTGACAAAAACCCTCTCGCTACAACGCACTCGCCAATCAATTTCCTCTAAAAATAATTCTTTGATTTTGGGTAGACTACTACCCAGTTCTAATAATTCATCTATACTATCTTTGATCAAATTATTCTGGGCTACTAAAGGGGAATCTGATTCAAGCTCATTTTCTCTTTCTTGAGATTTTACATAGATACCTGAACCAGCGATCGATTCTACTAAACCTGTTTCTTCTAGTTGCTGATATACTTTGCTAATAGTATTACGATGCAAACCTGTAATCATCGCTAATTGTCTTGTACTCGGTAAACGATGACCAGGAGCATATTGTCCTGAAGCGATCGCAAACTGAATCTGCTCAAGTAGTTGCTTAGAAGCAGGAATATCACTATCGGATTGTATTTTGAAGTTCAGCATCTTCTTTATGGCAGTTTTCCAAAGTAATCAGCAAAATAAACCAGAAAAGGGCATACTTTATGTCTGCCCTCATCTTAACTAATAGAAGTTAATTATTATTAAATTAATATTAAGTTTCTGAACTTGTCGGCTTACTAAATGTGGGAGAAAGATAAGCTACTAAAATACCTAGTACAAATCCAATAACATTACGGAATAAAGGTAGCCATTCCGCAGTACGAGTAACCACAGGTCCAATACCAAAAGAAATAAATAGTATGCCCCATAAAGGTGACATAATTAATCCCCATTGCCAAGCTATTATTTGACCTTCTTGTCGAGGAATAATTGCTGCCCCTAAGATTACGCCACCGATAATCGAACTAACCAAAGTAAGAATCCATTGCTCTTGAGGTAATCCTGGAACTACATTACAGCCGTCTTGTCGTAAACAGCCTTTAACTGTATCTAAAGCTGCGACGATCGCATTATTTTCCCCATTATCTCTGACATAGTACATATTCCCAAAGCGGGCTTGTAATTCAATCCAAAAAGTACGAGGCAGTAATTCATAAACGTCATCGCCAATACTAAAGGCTAAAAGATTGCCACCTCTACCATCAGCTACAAGTAAAATACTTTTATCATCTAAACCCCAATATTTTTTCACAGCCCTGCCTGGAGAGCGATCGTATTGAGTAAGAACTCGCATTTTCCAGCCAGTTTCCGCTTCAAAATTTTCTAATTCTCCTACCAAAGATTCTTCCTGAAGAGTAGGTAAAAAATTAGCTAGATCGACAACGGGAGTTTCTCTATCTGGTAATAATTCTGGATTGTTAACAGCCCAAGCTGCGGGAGTAAATAACCAGGTAGCTAAAATTATTAAACAACCTCCTAACCCAATCACAAATCGTTGCCTAAAACTATTTTGCATGATGTATTTAATTAAAGATTTCTGAATAAACAATTACTGTTCCCTGAGAACTATGAGTTTAATTTACATTTGTTTACTTTATTTTAGGATGAGTTAGTCGCTTCGCTCTAATTCAAAATTCAAAAATTTGCCTTCTTTGCTCAAATTAGATCTTTAATGAAGAGAATTTTATTCAACGTGCAGAAGGATACTTACTCAAAATGCTAATCCAGGTTGTGTTGTTGTCGAGCAGAAATTAAATCATTAATATTTGAAGAGCGGGAAGAAGAAAAACGTCTTTTTTTAGCTGGACTATTCCATACTTTCCAGGCTGTTTTGACTCCCACAATTAAGCTGTGGGTAGTGGTTTGAGCTTGCTGGGCTTGTTTTTTGACATTACCCAAAGAGCGATCGACTTGCTTAACTACACGACCAGCACTTTCTACTCCTTGATTAATCTCATCGCTAAGTTCACTAATTTCTAAACCTGTCAGACGAATAGCTTCAAGGGTAGGAGGAAATTCTCGATTCAGAGTATCAAATAGTTTTTCTGCACTACGGGCAGCCCTTGCTACTTCTTGTAAGGCTGGCAGAGCAGTAATCAAGACAGCAGTAAGGCTGATTGCCACTAAAAATAAAGATAGTCCTAGCCAGAATAAAGAATCTCTCACGCGCTTTGTTGGTAATTTATATTAATCGGCAATAGAAGAGTTTAAATCTCGATCTTGATTATCAATTTGTTGAACTTGTCTCATTTCTATTTGACTGGCTTCAACTCCTGCTGCGATCGCTTCTTTGAGTCGAGCGAGAGTTTCGTCCCAATTCTTTAAAGTGGAGTCAGACAAACGATCTGCTTGAAGCTGAAGACTAGTAGATAAATCTTCAGCTAATTCTGGTAAAGCATCTGCTGATTTTTTGAGCAATGCTCTTGTTTCTCGACCAGTACGCGGGGCAACCAATAGTCCCAAGACAGTACCTACAGCACTACCAATAGCTATTCCCCCAATAAAAGCACCAACCTGATTTGATTTTGACATTTTCTTCCCTTTATTCCCATCTTAATATTCCTATCATAAATTTTATGTCAACTCACTATTGGAATTGCCATCTCAAAGCAACTGAGCTTTTATAAAGTCACTCTTGAGAGATTACTACGAGGATCGTAGCTGCGATTGGTACGAATTTTTTCATAGTATTCTTTTTCGATCGCACTAATTCTTTTAGGAGTAGTAATAATAATTTTGACTAACTGATCGCTTCTTGTGCCTTGAGGGGAAGACCATCCTTTCCCTCTCAATCTTAAGGTTTGTCCAGAACGAATTCCTGGAGGTACTTTCATTGTCACCATCCCATCGGGAGTAGGTATATTAATTGATGCTCCTAAAACGGCTTCGTCTGGCGTAATCGGAATTTCACAAACTAAATTATCTTCTTCAAATTTAAAAAAGGAATGGGGTTGTAATTCAACATTAAGATATAAATCCCCTCTTTGCTGACTATAGGGAATGGACTTTCCTTTACCACGAACGCGAATACGACTGCCTTGTTTTGCTCCTGGAGGGATCCTAAATTCTACAGATTCATTACCCAAACTAATCCTTTTAGTTGTACCATGAAAGGCATCAGCAAAACTAAGACGAATGGTAGTTTCCCGATTGTAGGCAGCAGTCTGATTACCAAAACTGCCAAAATCGTTAAAGTTACTAGTATTGCCGTAGGAACTACTAGTTCTAGTGGAATTACCATAACTATAACTGCGAGAACTACTCTCACCTGTAGTCGAAAAGCGACCTAATAACTCATTAATAAATTCTTCAAAATTACCGTATTGACTGAAATCAAAGCCATTAATGTCAACATTAACTCCACCATTTGACCATTGCGTTTGTCCACTTCCTGCTTGCTGCCAATATTGACCAAATTGATCGTATTTGGCTCGTTTGTCTGTATCAGACAAAACTTCATAAGCCTCACTAATTTCTTTAAAGCGGGCTTCTGCTTCTTTATTCCCTGGATTGCGATCGGGGTGGTATTTTAAAGCAAGCTTACGAAATTTTTTCTTGATTTCTTCTGGACTGGCTGTTTTACTCACCCCCAAAATAGCGTAGTAGTCTTTAAAGTTGGTGGATGACATTGATGACAATCTCCTTGAGAATGATTGCGGAATAATAGTTTCAGATTGACCCTAATATTTTGGATCTATAAAACAAGAACAAACAACTATAATACATTATTATAGAGTTATATTTAGAAGTGTAACCTGCAATTAAAATAATAGAAATTTACAAATATCTGGGTTAGATTCCCAGCCCTCAAATAAACATTTGATTGGCTAGGATTAGAACTTTCTATTCAGTTTAAGTTATGTATATAACGTTACTCTGTCTCTTAAAAACAGAGTAACGCAGAGTATGAACGATTTAAATAACTGTATTGTCGGAAATAGTTGTATTTTTAATCACAACTACAATACCATTACGGATATAGAACCCTTCACTCTCTTTTTCTGCTTCTTCTACTCTATCCTTATTGACAATCTGTACATTACGACCAATGCGAGCATTCTTATCAATAATGGCACGACGAATAGTTGTGCCTTCCCCTATACCTACAGGAATCCCGAATTTTTGCAAACCTGATTGCCTTTCTGCAAAAGGTTCATAAAAATCTGCTCCCATAATTAAAGTATCTTCGACTGTAGCATCAGCTTCTATGCGAGTACGAATACCTACGACAGAGTGATTAATCCGGCAGCTTTTTAGAATACAGCCTTCACTAATCATCGATTCTGTTATGTGACAGTCTAGCAATTTACTAGGCGGTAAATAACGAGAACGGGTGTAAATAGGAGCTTTTTCATCATAAAAGCTAAAAGGAGGCTTGGGCTGTTTAGTTAAAGCTAAATTAGCGTCATAAAAAGCTTCAATTGTTCCAATGTCCTCCCAATAACCTTTAAATAAGTAGGCTTGAACATTATGATCTTTCGCAGAAGCAGGAATGATTTCCTTGCCAAAATCAGTTTGTTCTAAATTTTGCTGTAGTAGTTCAACCAAAACCTCCTTTTTAAACACATAAATCCCCATAGAGGCAATGTAAGGATTAATTTTGGCTTGTTCAGGATTAAGACCTAAAACAGTAGTATCGACCTGCATTTGTTTTAGGGCTTCTCCTTTCGGTTTTTCATAAAAATCAACTACCCTACCCTGGCTATCAATTTTCATTAAGCCAAAACTAGAGGCTCTTTTTTCATCGATGGGTACTACAGAAAGAGTTATATCAGCGTTAGTTTCCCGATGACGCTGGACAAATTTACTGTAGTCCATACGATAAAGATGATCTCCTGAGAGAATCAAGTATTCATCAACATCCCACTCTTGTAATAGTCGCAGATATTGTCTTACAGCATCGGCTGTTCCCTGAAACCAGCGAGTATTGTCAGCAGTTTGCTGTGCTGAGAGTACCTCAACAAATCCCTCTCTGAATCCAGAAAAATGATAAGTACGATTTAAGTGCCGATTCAAAGAAGCTGAGTTGAATTGGGTTAAAACGTAAATTTTGACAATTTCAGAATTAATACAATTGCTAATTGGAATATCAATTAGACGGTACTTACTGGCTAATGGAACTGCGGGTTTTGCCCGCAATTTAGTTAGTGGATAAAGGCGAGTACCTGCGCCTCCTCCAAGAATAATGCTTAATACTCTTTTCACAAGAAACAACCTCTCGACTGCCTGTTACCTCTCAAGTTCAAGTTTATCTGACTGTGGTACAGATTAAGCCAAACAGTGAAATTGGTTTTGCTTATTTTGTTGGTTCTTGGGATTGTTAATAAGTGTTAATATAATCTTAACTCTGGTTCTAAGCGATTTTGCTTGAACTTACATCCAAGTGGATTCATTGAATAAGCATATTGTTATGTCATCTGAGGCAAAAGTTCTTCCTCCCAAACTTGAGCGTATTGTTGACCGTTTTAAACGTCGCTCCAATCCTAAACAACGCTACGAGCAACTACTTTGGTACGCCAAAAAATTACCAGCAATGTCAGAAGAAGGTAAAATTCCTGAAAATAAAGTTAATGGCTGTGTTTCTCAGGTTTTTATCACAGCCAACTTAGAGGAAGGTAAAGTTTGGTATCAAGGAGATTCTGATGCTCAATTAGTCAAGGGGTTAGTTGCACTGTTGATTGAAGGACTCAATGGTTTAACTCCACAAGAAATTTTGCAAGTAACACCAGATTTTATTGAAGAAACTGGCTTGAAAGTTAGTTTAACTCCTTCTCGTGCTAATGGCTTTTATAATATTTTTCAAACAATGAAGAAGAAAGCCTTAGGATTCGATTTGGCTATGTCTGGTGAAAGTTGATTATAATTCTGGCACGAATCAAAAGTCTTGGATGAAGGAGAAGTCAGCAGTTCAAGTTTTCAGAATTTTAGGGTTTCTTGAGCAAACAAACAGCTAATGAAGAAGCTAAATTTCTTCGCCTAATTTATTTTGCGAAATAGAACGAGTGCAAGACCAATTGCTAGGAAGAGCAGAGGGCCATCCCATCCTTAATGCTTCTGGACAAATAGTCATAACTGTTAACTGACAATCAATTAATTGAAATCCTTGTTTCTCGCATTGTTTTAAACTGTGTTTCAAAATCGAATCGTCGTTAAATTCGATCGTGCTGTTGCACTGAATACAAACAATATGATGATGATGATGAGGATAGGGTTGGTTTAGTTCGTAATGTTTATGCCCTTCTGCTAACTCTAATTCTCGCAAAATACCCATTCGTGCCATCAATTTGACACTACGGTAAATTGTTGACAAACTGATGGACTCTCCACGTTTTTCTAAGACATTATAAATTTCTTCTGCACTTAGATGATTTCCTCTGGGTAAGTTCTGAAAAAGATGCAATATTTTTTCTCTTTGAGGTGTCATCCGCCAACCTCTGGCATTGAGTTCGGCTTTTAGAGAACTAGCTGTATAATGAGGCATTTTAATTTAGTATTAATTATCTCTTAATGACAATGATAATAATCTTATAAGGTATTTGCAACAAACGTAAATAATTGATAATAGTTTGTTACTTCGATCTCAGGAATTCCCTTATATAATTATTGACTAATTTTGGTTGTTCTTGTTGTACCCAATGACTGCAATTGGGAATATATTTGATTTGCCAATTACTTACATACTCGTCTGTATTATAAGTTAATTCTTTACCCAAAGCAGAATCTTTTTCTCCCCAAATCATTAGTGTGGGAATATCGATAACATTCCACGATCGCTGAGTCGAACTAAATAATTTACGAAAAATACAGCGATAATAATTGAGCATAGCTGTTAATGCTCCTGGTTGGGCTGCTGCTTGTTTAAAAGCGTTTAAATCTTCTGACGTAAAAGCAGATTTATCTATTGCCATATCTGTAAAAGCTGAAGCGATCGCCTGATAATTATTCCTCTGTAAAACTATTTCAGGAATTAAGGGTAGTTGGAAAAAGAAAATATACCAGCTTCTGAACAATTGTGGGAATGTACGTAATCCCGCTAAAAATTTAGCGGGATGAGGTAAATTTAATACTACTAATTTTTCGACCATGGTGGGATAAGTATAAGCGAAGTTCCAGGCGATCGCTCCTCCCCAATCATGGCTAACTAAAATACAATCTTGATACCCTAATCCCGTAATTACTCCTGCGATATCTTTGACTAATTCTTCCATAGCATAAGCTTCTAAACCTTCTGGTTTATCGCTATGGTTATAACCCCGTAAATCGAGAGCAACTACTCGATAATCTTGGGCAAATTCTGCCATTTGATGTCTCCAAGAATACCAAAATTCTGGGAACCCATGAAGCATAAGCATTAGTTTTCCTTGCCCACAAGTAACGTAATGTAAATTAATCTTGTTAGTAGGAATGAAGTTATGTTTCCAATGGTCGGGTATTTTCATTAAACTGGTTTTGAAAGACAAAATGTTACTATTATAGGGATATTTAATCGTCTCTACAGAAATTTTTTCCTAATTAATTATTGCTAAAATTTACAAAATATACATAAGTTTATGAAGCGAAATATTAACAATTTACAGTATATTTGTATCTTCTTAAAATATGTATACTTAAGGATTTCAAGTTTTTATGAGTGCAATATTATAGTATTCTAATCTAAAGAATATTTTATCAAAGCAAGTATGGAGCTAAAACTGAGATTTTAGCCCAATCTGCTTTTTTTGCATCTTTTTAAAAGATATACAAGAGCCAAGCAAAATTTAGGAGAGCAAACTATCAGGTATTGCTAGTCCTGGAGTTGGTAACTTGATTAAACTATTTATATTACTTGATTAAACTACTTATGTTATTTTTATGATTTTGACAACTTTGTTGATGTTAGTAGGTGGACTGATACTTCTTGTAGTTGGTGCAGAATTTTTAGTAAAGGGAGCATCTAATGTAGCCGGAATATTAGGTATTTCACCTCTAATTATTGGACTAACAGTTGTTGCTTATGGCACCAGTGCGCCAGAAATGTCTGTAAGTATTATGTCTAGCTGGGCTGGGCAAGCAGATATTGCAGTAGGTAATGTTCTTGGTAGTAATATCTTCAACATTTTGCTAATTCTTGGTTTGTCTGCCTTGGTAACGCCATTAGTAGTAGCGAGGCAAATAATTCGCTCTGATGTACCAATTATGATCGGGGTATCTATCCTTTTATTAGTATTTGGACTAGATGGCAAGATTAGCAGAGTAGATGGAACTATTTTTTTTATCGGTGGTGTAGTTTATACTCTTTCTTTAATTTATCAAAGTCGTAGACAAAACCATGAAGGCGATCGCGATGAATTTGCTGATGAATACAGTTTTTCTGGTCAGAGTTCACCACAAATTTGGTTAAAAAATTTGCTATTTATTGTTGGTGGTTCAGGTTTGTTAGTATTGGGTTCTCGCTGGCTGGTAGATTCTGCTTCAGATATTGCCAGAAATTTGGGAGTCAGCGAACTCTTAATTGGTTTAACTATAGTATCTATGGGTACTTCACTACCAGAATTAGCAACTTCTATTATGGCAAGTATCCGTGGAGAGAGAGATATTGCCGTGGGAAATGTTCTTGGTAGTAATATTTTTAATATTTTGGCAGTTTTAGGAATGGCAAGTATGCTTGCCCCTGATGGTATTGTGGTTGCGGATGCTGCTATTGAATTTAATGCGCCTGTAGCTGTAGCTGTAGCTTTTGCTTGCTTGCCTATTTTTTCCTCTGGTAGTCAGATTAGTCGCTGGGAAGGATTATTATTTACTTTTTATTATTTTGCTTATACTAGTTATTTAATTTTAGATGCTATAGATCATGAAAGTCTTCCTCTTTATAATACTGTAATGCTCTTTTTTGTAATTCCTCTTACCGTAATTACTTTACTAACAGTAGCACTACAAGAGCGTCAGTCCAAACGAAATAAAATAGGCTAGTAGAGCTTCGCTTAAGTGGCGAGTAGCCTTTCGGGTTCGGTAGTTGACGGCACTCACTACTCGGATGCAAGCTCCGAGTCCGTGCCTCCTCATGGTAGGGCTGTTTCATTAAGCTAAACTAATACAGTAAGTAAGCGTTTATTTTGGAGTATTTTGCTAATTTAAATGGTTTATATTTATTTGATGTTTGGATGCTAGTCCATTCGGGAAGCAAACCAGAAAGTCCAGAGCATTGTTAAAGCAAATATGGTAGTGCCAAGAGCATTAACCATAGCATGAAATTCTTCAGAGTTAATCAAAGTCATAGTAAGTACTAATACTCACGGTTCTTAAGCTAATTGTAAGATAATACTGTAAAAAAGTTGATCCTACATAGATAATTGTAGTGTTATCTCTTGTTTGAACAGAAGAGGAGCTAATAATTTTTAATTGTTGCGATCGAGATAGAGATATTTTTTTGTATTTGAAACTTGCTACAAAAGAATAACGTACCTGGTCAGGTACGTTAATGATTGTGTAACTACAATCTACATCTCTTAGGTTTTAGTCTAGATATGAATATCCAGCAACTGTTATTAGATTAATGGGAACAAGATTGTCTAGTCTAGGGCATTCATATAATCTTTACTCTCTAGACATATTTGCTAGAAATCTATAAAAAAAATCTTAAAAGCAAAAAATCTAACTGATACTAAATCCTGTTGAGATAAACCATTTTAAACTTGTGTGGAGGCAGAAGCGGTGTGACCCCTACAGGATTCAGCAGTTCCTTTACTTACTCTCTGGTATAGCCATACGCAATCCTAACCCAACCATGACACTTCCAGATAACCACTTCATAAAATTAGCAGCTTGAGGTTGTTGTGCCAATCGCTCCCCTAGTCCACCTGAAAAATAGCCAATCATTCCGTAAATTATTAGACAGAGAGTTGTAAAAGATAAACCATAGGCTAGCATTTGCCAAGGCACTTGACCAATTTGAGCATCCACAAACTGGGGTAGAAATGCCATAAAAAATAAAATACCTTTGGGATTAAGAATGCTGGTGATAACTCCTTGTGAAACTATTTTGCTACGCTCAACAGGTTTAGTTTCATTACTTGTTGGTATTAAAGACTGTTTACTTAACAAAGTATATATTCCTAAATAGAGCAAGTAAGCTGCACCTGCATAGCGAATGATCTCAAATGCTGTTGTAGAAGCTTGAAGTAGTGCGGATAAACCAAGTACTGCTAAAGCTGTATGCACGATATAGCCAATACACACACCCAATGTTGATAAGAGCGCAATAACTCGCCCTTGGGAAATACCACGAGTGCTGACATAGATGATGTCAGGTCCAGGAGTACAAATCATTACAATAGCAGTAGTAAAGAAGAGAACAATGTTTGAGAGTGGCATAAAATTGAGTTTTTCTTGAGATGGAGTTATGTAAAAAAAGAATTCTCAATATTATAGCGACTCATCAAGGTGCTGGAATTTAATGGTTTGGATTGCCTTGTGGTTACGGATACACATTCCTGTAACTGCTTGCATCCCTAGCTTTTCATAGAAAGATCGTAATTGAGAATCGCATAAGAGGTCTATCATATAAAATTGCTGAAGACGATCTAACATCAAATGCATAAGTTTACTGCCAATCCCCTTCCCTTGATAGTCAGGTAAAACTTCAAGTAGAGGAATATAAGCAGAGATAATTTTATCGGTTATTGCTGTAATAAAACCTACAACCTTGCCTGTTTCTTCATCTATTGCCAGAACAATTTCATCACTATTTTGCAGTAGTTTAAGATGTATTTTCGGACTAAGTCTATCTTGCCAATCAACGCAAAAACCTTCTATTTGTTCGGGTTGTATATTTTTTGCTGAGTACGAGTATTTAATCACAATTTGAAATTAAAAACTATATCAATTACTTTTTTTTCAACTATGGTTGATAATACTTAGAAAAAAGTTAATTAGATTTAACCTAAACTCTTCCATAACGAGCAATGAGTTGACTGTCTACATCCTTTTGTTGATTTAACCACACCCACATTTGATCGCCTAAGGAAAAATGCCACCATTCCTTGGGATGACGCTGAAACTCTCCATAGCTCATTACTTGATTAAGTAATTCTCGGCGACGATGAAACTGTTGTTCTTTGAGTAGAGGACTTGCTGCATAATAGTTAGGAATAGAGCGTGGAGATAGTTCATCGATCGCGCCTCCCATATCTAAAGTTTCCTCTTTATCATTCACAAGAGTCAAATCAACAGCAGAACCCGTACTATGGGGAGGAGGCATTTTAAGATCGAGACTGGGAGCAGCCCAAAGTTGATAAACTTCTTCCCAGATATCCTGTTTTTGTTGGGGCAATATTTTTTCTTTCTGTAATCCTTTTTTCTGTACAATCAGATCGAAAGTATAATCGACCATAAATTGTTGTACTCCTACTGGTCGATAGGCATCAAAAATTTTTAAATGCCAACCAGGATTACGTTTATTTAAAAAGAACTGTGCTTTAAGTAAAGCATCTACTACTCCTTGGCGTAAGTAATATGGCGATCGCTTGCCGTAAACTGCTCCTAATTTTTCATAAGGATGGGGTAATTCGACAGCAAAGTGTTCTAGCGGAATGGCAACTAAAGGTTCACCACATTCTTCGATGGGAATTTTTTGGTAAGGTTTCACCGACTTTAAAATTTACTCAAGCTACTTACTTTCTTCTGTTATACTCCTTGAGTTCTCTGGGCTTAAAAACTATAGGGATTTTATCGATCGCCTTCAAGAAATGCCAAGATTGTCAGACTAATCAAGATTGTTACTGGTGTTTAGATCTGAAAAAACAAGCTTGGGGGCGAACACTGTTCGTCCTTACGATTTAAACTAATTTCAGGTTAGGATATTGAGCCAAAATATCATTAGTTGTTAAAGCATCTCCTTCTGCCTGAGGAGTCCAAAGAACTTCTACTGCTAAAAGACGATCGCTACCAATACTACCCATCTGTTGTAATGCTTGGCGTAAATCATCTGTACCGTTAATTACTGGCAATTTTAACTTATTAAGAGTACCAATAATTATAGTGGCGATAATATATTCTCCCGACTCTTGATTATTAATATTGGCTAACTCTCCCTCAGCATTTGGTAAAGCTTCCTGATTTTCCTGTCTAATAACATTGTCTACATTAAATAGAGTTTCGGTAGTAAATTTACTCCGTTCAGTCAAAGACAACTGATTGAATTTTGCTTCTGCTGCATCCATATTAGTTTGTTGAGATTCTGTTGCTCCATAAACCCAGTATTCTGGATGACGGAGCAAAGCCAAAGTTGATTCTTGCAAAACCATGACTCTACCAGAAGCGGAACTTGTATCAGCAGTGAGAGCCAAATTATTTAATTCTTGCTGTAGTTCGCGAGCAGTAGATAGTAGTCCCACTTGTACTTGGGCAACGGAAACCTGTGAGCGATCGATATATTGAGAATCTCCTCCCGATGCAATACTACTAAAGCTTCTGACTAGAAAGTTAGCGATCGCAATAAAAATTAGGATAGAAAACAAGCCTCCAAATCCACCAAATCCAAAGAAAGGAAGTAGGAAAGGAAAACCAAATCCACCACCCCCTGGATAACCATAACCAGGATTAGAGCGATAACCACTGCGAGGAGCAGAATAAGTACGAGTGGGAGCGCGGAAAGAACCACCACCGATCCTTCCCCCAGTACGAGCAGCTAAAACATCGTGGGTATTAGTAAAGAAAAAGCTTAATACTAAGCCAATTATTAAAAGGGATTTTAACCAAAATTTATTTTTTTGTCGTTGTCTATTCAACATATCCTTAAATATTAAATGTTTTCCAATGAGACTGAAATATAATTAACGTCTTCTAATTTCAGTATCTTCTGAAAAGTTGACCTTAATGGTCAAATTAAGGATTAGCTTAAGCCTTGATCTACTACTAAAACATTTTGCCGATCTCCAACACAATACCTGATAACTGATAACTGATAACTGAGTTATCCTCCCCCAACAATAGTGACGATTTCTAAGCGATCGCCATCTTGAAGATCGGTATCAGACCAATATTGTCGATGTAGAATTTCACCGTTATATTCTATAGCAATCAAACGAGGATTTAAATTTAGCTGAGTTAGTAGTTCTGGTAACTTTAGAGGTGAAGTGCAAGCATGAGATTCACCATTAATATTAACAGTAATTGTAGTAGTAGCTTCAAACATAATAGTTACTTAAATTAATTAAAAGAACTAGAAAACAAAACCGAGAAAAATTGCCTAGTAACCAAGGCTGGTTGTTCTGCTCGCATAATAGCGCGAACTACTGCTACTCGTTGCGCTCCTGCTTCTAAGACATTAGGAAGATTATTTAAATCGATTCCCCCAATAGCAAACCAAGGAATAGGAGAGTTGGCAGCAGCATACTGGACATATTCAAAACCTGCTGCTGCTTTAGCCGGTTTAGTTGGAGTTTGATATACTGGCCCTACACCAATGTAATCTGCTCTTTCCGCGATCGCTTTTTGCATTTCCTCAGGATTAGTAGTAGAGCGACCAACAATTTTCCCAGAACCTAATATTTGCCTGGCTAAGGCAATAGGTATATCTTGCTGTCCTAAGTGTACTCCATCTGCATCTACTGCTAATGCTACGTCTACGCGGTCGTTAACAATAAACAAAGCATTATATTTATGACATAACTGGCAAAGTTGCTGAGCCTGAGCTAAAAGAACATTATCATCTGTTATTTCTTTATCTCGATATTGAACTAAACTCACTCCGCCTTTTAAAGATTCATCAACAATTGATAGTAAGTTTTCTGAAGGTGAAGTTATCAAATATAAAGCTGAATTTTTTAATTTTGTTAGGCGATCGCTATTAAGAAGATTACTTTCTAAAGTGTAAACCCGATAGCGAATCTGTTTACAAATTAGACTCATTTGTGGTTGATAAAGTTTGCCATATTCTTCTAGTACTCTTAATGCTTCTTGAGTACGGCAAATATTAGCTTGCAAAAGACTATTTATACTATCTCTTTTTTCTTCTTGAGGATGAGAAAGTTCTGTGCCTACATCACTCGGAGTATCTCTAGCTTGGCGTAATTCTGCACTATGCCACTGAGCTAATTCCTGACGTAGTTGTTTACATTCTTGGGCTAATTGTTGATTATTAATACCGAAGCGACACCATTCTTCAATAATCCTGAGTCCTTCTCTGGCTCGGTCTAGATTTGCGTCTAAAATACGATATATTGCTCTTTGCATAAGTTTATTAAGTCATGAATTAAATCTAGACTTTATCGCAAAATGACACCAAGACAAAACTCATTAATTGATTGAGTTACCGTAGTTAGAGAAGGTTTTCTCAAGTTAGTATTATTTGCTCAATAAAAGTATAGTTTATAAAAATAGAGATCGTTACAATTAATAACCAATCTCTATCATATTTCGATTATACTTCTATTTAATTTATTTGCAATTTGAGCCTTCGAGAAATTCTCTAATTTCGCGATCGCTCAACAGGCAACTATCACTCAAATCGTGGTCAAATTCCTGATTACCAGATTCGGATGGAGTCACCGCCACCAAAGAATCAGGCTGAGAATGAGATTTTCTTAAATACTTGACCTCGTTTTCCAAAGATTCAATCCTGTCTATCAAAGCTCTAATTACATTAGCTTCCGAGTCTGGTAAATTGCCATGAGCCAGAGGATTGACTCTAACTCCAGAACGATAGACAACCCTACCCGGTACACCTACTACCGTGCAATCAGCAGGAACATCACGCAAAACTACTGAACCTGCACCAATACGAACATTATTACCAATTTGAATATTACCAAGTACTTTGGCACCCCCACCTATAACTACATTCTCTCCTAGTGTTGGGTGACGCTTCCCACTCTCTTTTCCTGTTCCACCCAAAGTAACTCCTTGATAAATCAGAGAATAGTCACCAACAATAGCAGTCTCTCCTATAACTACTCCCATGCCATGGTCAATAAAAACTCCTTGACCAATTTGCGCTCCAGGATGAATCTCTATTCCTGTTACAAAGCGACCAAGATGGGAAATAAATCTAGGAATAAAAGGGATACCAATATGGTACAGCCAGTGGGCAAAACGGTGAAAAAATAAAGCTTGTAGACCTGGGTAGCAAAAAAGAACTTCTAACCAGTTGCGAGCAGCAGGGTCGCGCTCGAATATAATCTGAAAATCGGCAATAAGTGAAGACAGCACGGCAGTTCTTATCTTTGTTCTTGTCTATTTTAGAATATCTTATCGCCCTTTGACTCTATCGATAATCAGACTAATTTCGTAAAATCCGCAATATTTTTCTGAAAAACTCTCAAGCTTTGGGTCAATGATTAGATAGTGTAATCCGCACTCACACTAAATCCGATCGAGCAAAGTGACTTTTAATTATTGTCGTTTATGATTCAAATTCCTGTGACATCAAGACTTACATAATCGATAAATAACTTATGCGAACAGGATTTAAGAGCACACTAACTGCTAACTAACTTTTAGGTTTATGGCTGGACAGATAAACTATAGCTCGAATTCTGGTTAGGTTCCATCGAGCCTACCCAAATTTCATATTGTCCCGCTTTCCAATTGCGACCACTAATAACGGCATCTCTATTATGCTGTTGTCCAAAACCACAACGAATATCTTGATTATCTGTTCTCTTAACAACTAAGGTCGTATCTTTTCCACCACTTTTAACTTTTAATTTGAGTCGAGAAAAATCATGTTCTAACAACATAATATGATCTGGTTTTGGATCTCCATAGCCCATACAATGATTACCATAGGAATCTTGATTGACCATTGAGGCTAAAGAATAACCTCCCCCTGTAGAACCAATTACTTCTGCAGTAGTTTGGTTTAATCCTAATGCTAAATGGAGACTATTTAAATCTTTTTTTTGGGCGATCGCCCTTGTCAATGGCATAATCAATAGTATCAGCACTATTGATATATAACTAAAAGTACTTAGTTTATACATTGGTAACTTCCTTCATAAATAGTCTTGAGTCACCGTTACTTCGCCCTTCGGGTTCAACATCGGCAAGCATTCCCTTGCTCGGTCGGCTACTCAGTGCGGATTACAGTCGTCTCAAGCATCCGAAATAAATTCGGATGACGCGACCTCAAAAATTCCGCAGGTTCTGACCGCTTTCGTCAGCGCGGGTTACGACCTCTACGGTGACCTCATTTCACGGTGAAAATGACAAATGACAAATCACGAGCAAAACTGAAGATTACTTTGACACCTAGGTCTATTAATGATTTAACATTTATCCTTAACTAAGTATTATCAACTATTTTGTTTGTTTTAATTTAGTTTTTTTGTAAAGATTGTCGGCAATGAGATTAATAAATTAATATGCTTCTATTTTTAATTTTGAGCTTTCTTTTATTGGGGAACTGGGTGTTATCTGAGATGTTAGTATTTATTCCAGTCCATTTAGTTGAATCTCTTAATTCCTTAACTGGGATTGGTTTAACGATAATAATATTATTATTCATTGCTTGGTGTCTCGGAGATAGTTGACTAAGTTGGAGGCGACAACGAGATGACAAATTACTCTTGACTGGAAAACCCAGTCATCGCAAGCATCGCCGTGAAATGACTTGGCTACGGTGACTTCAATAGGTAATTTTTGGAGATGGATAAGGGGAAGTTTTGATACTGAAGTTTACACTTTCTACACAAAATCTTCATACAGCAAAAGTTTCAAGAGTTGTATAATGAGCTCAAGTAGAAACGGTGATGATTAGCCACAGGCCTGGCTTCCAAACTATCCGTTGCATAAGGGCTAAAATCACCTGCTGCTTTGTCTCGGCAATATCAAGTAGTACCCCCAAATGTACCACTGGCTATAAGTCTTAGGCTATGTACGGGAGACTAAACTGGATATAACCGCACGGAACTGGTGGTTCTGCCTGTGGAGGCACTGTAAGACCAAGATTTAGCTTGCTCCATGGAGGCAAGGGCCTGTAAAACGGAAGCTCAGAAGCGGAGGGGAGAGCCGAACTGAAACGCGAGGTTTGGAGATACTCCCGCATTGTGTGTAGTAGGTGATGAGTAGTTCACACCAAATAAATAAGTCTGACCAATCTTTTAACCATAATCAAGATAAGTGGTTTTCTAACAACATCTCTAATGGTTTTTTCTGTTTATCTAGAATTAATTGAAGCAGATGGGAATCTTGGTATTTGAATCTCTTCGCCGACGCGGGGCGGAGATTCTAGTTATTAGTTATTAGTTCTTGGTTAATCGGTCTGAGGTCTGATCGATAAATAAAACTAAAAGCGTGTGAGATGCGCGGACGGGGCGTACAAGGGTCTGAACCAAGTTCAGACCACAGCCCCTCAGGTTTCCTCCGCAAGCATAATCACGTAAGAAACTAACTACTAAAAACTAAAG
>JAAUYH010071484.1_pt1 | contig 57884 bp, 30 predicted proteins | sample 7278061 | NCBI WGS metagenome assembly JAAUYH01 (sample SAMN14350203, study PRJNA611818) | marine sediment metagenome | isolation source: surface marine sediment (0.6m) | place: French Polynesia: Moorea | collected 2018-08 | reverse complement strand
TGATACAATCTCTAATCACCCATAACACTTCATGCCCGACTTGTGGTTGAAGTCCATCGATAGCTAGGATGACTTGTTTTTGAGACACCAAGAGTATTTTGATTCGATTCCCATCAGTGAGTGATACTGAGATCAGTTCGTCATAACGGTCTAATACATTGCTCACACTTCGTTGACAAATATTTACTCCCTTTTCTCTTAATACCTTGTGAATCTGTGGCACACTTCTATGTTCTTGATAGCGAAGACTTCCTGCATAAGCGATTAAATCCAACCCAAATTCAGGTCCTGGTAATCCCCAAACCCCTTCTTCTTCAGGCCGATATACTTGATGATAGCGTTCACACTCTCTATGGGAGCAACGCCTCACCTTCAACTTTATTCGGACTACTCCTGACAAGGTTCTGATGGTTCTATAGTTGTCGTAGTCACGCCACATTTTCTGACCACAACTGGGACAGTTTTGATGGATACAGTTCAGGACAACTTTCTGATTAGCTTCGGGGACTGGCGTTTTTCTTGCCATTGTTCTTCTTGGGCTTTCCCTCGTTTCTCATCTATAAGCCTACTGAAAATTTCAGGATAACTCTAGTCAAATTTGCCACTATAGTTTTTTTTCTCCAAATCAGCCTATTTTATTTTGAGACAAAACTCCAGTTTTCAAACTGGACGGGGTTTAAAATAGAGTAAGAATAAAAGAGGCGGTATAGATATCGAGAGAGAACAGCTTGAAAAAAGATAGAAAACTAGGTAATGTAACGTCAGTATGGATCAAGAGCAACCGTTACATAAGAAAGAACCGCTGAGTCAGTTGTCCAAAAAAGAACTGGTCAAGCTCATACTGAGTCAGCAAAAAATAATTACGGAACTACAAACCAAAAATAGAAAAGCTGATTCTGAGTAGAGATCTCGACAGTCAAAACTCATCAAAACCCTTATCTTCAGATTTACTGAAGAAACCAAAAACGAAACCAGAGGGGAAAAGGAAACAGCTAATTTATTAAGTGTCATTCAAACCTGTCGCTTTCAGGGACGTTCTGTGATGGATTTTTTTACCCAATCTCTCATGGGAACTGTTGCTGTTATTGAGCGCCCTTCTTTAATCTCTCACTTTGCTCCCTAAATCTTACCTAATGCTTTAATTGTAATTGATAGATTTCATGTCATGAAATTGGTCAACAAATCTTTAAAAAAAATTCCCTTGTTATTGGATTTAAAAGGCTTAAAAAATCGTAGTTTATTACTTAAAAATAGTTGTGACTTAACAAAGGAAGAAGAAGCAGATTTAAGATAGTTATTAAATAAGTCTCCTTGTCTAAATATTGCTTATGAATTGAAAGAAGAATTGCGCAATATTTATGAAACAAGCACCACAATTAAAATGGGACTAAGAAAAATCAAAAAAGCGGTGCGACCCCGGTCGGGTCTCCTCACAAGGGTAGTTTTTTTACAAAGGGGTGAGTAAAGACTCAGAAATAAGGTAAAAGTATCAAGAAGAGTTAAGAGAAACTTGAGAGAGATGAAATTAAATCAACATCTCAAGGATTGGAAACAAATTGTCAGCCAAAGATTTCCCAATCTGAGTTTACCCCAAATTTCTGGGTTAGCAACTTGGAGTTTTGGAATGGTAATGACACAATCAAGCAGCTTAACCAGAGTGTCAACTTTAATTGCCAAAATCAACCAAGAAAAGGAAAATAGAGTACGTCAGAGATTGAAGGAATGGTACAAAGAAGGAACAGCTAAAGCCAGAAAAGGCAATAAAAGGGTATCTCTAGAAGTAACAGAATGTTTTGCTTCATTATTAAAATGGGTGCTCGATTTATTACCTCAAGAGACTCAAGAACTAGCAATAGCATTGGATGCAACTAGCAATGGACAAAACTTCACAGTTCTTTCAATTAATATTCTCTATCGAGGTAGTGGCATTCTCGTAGCATGGAAAATAGTCAAAGGGACAGAAAAAGGGAGTTGGAAGCCCTATTGGAAAGAACTGTTATCTTCTCTCAAAGAGCTTGTGCCAAGTAATTATCAAGTCATAGTTGCCGCAGATCGAGGACTCTATGCAGATTGGTTGTTTCAGGAAATTGTGAACTTAGGTTGGCATCCCTTTCTGCGAATTAACCATCAAGGTCAGTATCAAATTCCTGATTCATCTGACCCGAATCCTTTAGCAACAGTAGTTCCATCTACTGGGATGAGCTGGTCAGGGCAAGTTACTTGCTTTAAAACTAATCCCATTGACTGTACTCTACTGGCGCGATGGGATGAAGGATACGCAGACCCCTGGCTGGTTCTGACTGATTTAACTCCTAATGAGGCTAATGTTTGTTGGTATGGTTTTCCTTCTTGGATTGAATGTTCCTACCGCGATGTTAAAAGTGATGGTTGGCAATGGCAACGCACTCGCTTAAGAAACCCTGAGCGAGCAGAGCGACAATGGCTCGCAATGGCGGTTGCCCTTCTCTGGGCGATTACTCTGGGTGGTGAACAAGAAGCACAATCTCATGAAGAGTTTATTTCCGATTCGGAGCAATCAACTTCGATGATTCCCATCCGTCAGCTCTCTTGTTTTCTTAATGGTTTGTTAACAATACTAGCGCGATTACTCATGGGACTTCCCATTGCCTTTGGTCTCCTGTTCCCTTTGCCATTCAATCATCCTAGCCACTCATTTATTTCTGATTCTTCTTAATTGTAAAAAACCTACCCCTGTGAGGAGCATAGTTTGTCTTATATTGGTCGTTGGCAAGGGGACAAAGCGCGTTATTTTGGAGTGAGAAAAAACTTATTTGACCTGCGTCGCACAGCGGTTGTTCATAATCTTCATGTTTTGTTGCGACTGTTTCAAGATGATTTCGAACTACTTGCCTCAAAAGCAGATATCGCCTAGGTTTCGAATACTGAATCGGTGTTCTAGAATCAAATGGGGATTTGAGAGTCGATCAAGTTTGTGGGAGCAAAGATGGATCAGATCTAAGTACAGGACAAAAATTGTAAAGAGTGAAGAAAATCAGTTTGATACTGCTCCAAGTTAAAGAGAAAACGTCGCAAATAATCAAATCCATAACGAAAAACACTCTTCGCTTCTTACGTGGGCTGATGCAAAAGCATTAGCTGTATCAAGCAATAATTGGGATTGATTGATATCGACTTGAAGCTTTACAACTAGCGTCAGAACTTGTTTCATGCATAACTAAAACTCACAAAGATGATTATATTATTGAAGCCGATGCCCTAACGGGCGTTTTCTTTTTTGGCAAGTTTTCCTCCTCGTCCTAAAGTACCGAGGCTTCCAAAAGTGCATTTACAGTGAGTATCTTCAAAATTGAAGCAGCGATTCTTGAAAATACCAAATAACGATACTTTACGGCAAAGAATATCACGGCTAATCAGAAAAACTCTATTATTTTCTATCTTAGTATTAAATTCATATAAAACATTTTAATCACTCATTGCAATTTTACTCATGAAAAAATGTTTAGTGAGTCTTTATATATTACTTAAATTTTTGGGAATAATAATATTTAGTTGTGGATACCTGCATTTATGAAAACAATATTTTTTGAAAAATCTATTATCAACCTAAAAACACTAATCATAAATTGTCAATAAACAACATCTTTTTTTTACAAAAACACCTTTTTTTTAATTTCATTCTGATGGGTAGAAATATATGGTAATCAATTATGTCTATGCTTGACGTTTTTAGTCAAAGCACGTAAAATAAAAATAAATTAAATCTTAATTAGTTATTGAAAATATATTCTGAATTAACTTTATCTGTATTTGGATTTATTTTTAGATAAATTTGGTATTGAATCTTAAAGTATTCGGTGTTTTTTGTTTAAATAATTATTAGTGACAAATATTTTGAGAAGACACCTTTGAGTGCACTCTTGTGTTTGTTTGGAGAGGCTTATTGCGTCTTATATGAAAATTTTGCCTCTCAAAAAAAAGTCAACTTATTTATGAGTATCACAAACTAACCTCAATAAAAAAAAACTTCGCTGTTTTTTTGTTAATATCTTTTAATTGAAATTACTTGATTTTTAATATAGATATCTGTTTTGTGAATATCTATACATTTTTTATATGCTTTATTTTATATAATTAATTTTATTATTATTATGCCAAATAAACGTAGCAAAAGAAAAGTTGTTAAAAGATTTTATTGCCCTTTTTGTGAACAAAGATTATGGAGAACGGGCACTTCGAAATACTATCTTTACTATAGTGGAGTTGGTGAAATAAAGGAAAATACTAATCTTTCTTCCAAAAAAGCTAAACTTTTAGCCAATACAAGAACTACATACATAGATAATAACAAATGGATAGAAGGTTTTTTTTGTTCCGAGCATGGAGCACTTTGGTTATTAGTATCGGTTCAAGAAAAAGTTTATGAATATAAATTGGCAAAACAAAAGGATTGGTTGAAAACTGGTAAAACTTTAGATCCTGAAAATTTTAATCCTTCTGTTAGCGAGTTTACCCGAAGAATGAGTAGAAAACCACAATATAAATAGCTTTTAATGATACCTAATCAAGATATACTAAGTGTTCCTGTAACTTGTTTGCCTTTTGAAGAACAAATCATGTTGATTGTGCGCTGGGCAAAAATTAGAGATAGTAAAGTCGTTTGTTTAGCAAATATTCACATGATTATGGAGGCTTATAGGAATTATTCGTTTAAAAAAGTTTTACACCAAGCAAATTTGGTGACTGCTGATGGCAAACCTTTAGTATGGATGTTACGTCGATTGGGAATTTTGCATCAAAATCAAGTTGCAGGGGTGGATGTTTTTCTCAATTTGTGTGATTTAGCCGAAAATACTGGAATTCCTATTTATTTTATTGGCTCTACCGAAGATATTTTAAAAAAGATTAAGCAAAAATTAGACCAAGATTACCCTATTTTGAAAGTTGCAGGCATGAAGTCTATTCCTTTAATGTCCATTGATGAAACTCGCCATGGCCAGGATAAAGAATTAATTGAAGAAATTAATGAAAGTGGTGCTGGAATTATCTTTGTCTGTCTGAAATCTCCTAAACAAGAAATTTGGATGTCTCAATATAGAGGAAGAATTAAGGGGGTCCTGATTGAAGTAGGTGCAGTTTTTTCTATGTATGCAGGAATTACTCCAATACCCCCTTACTTAATTCAACATTCTGGTTGGAAATGGTTATCTCGTCTACTACAAGAGCTTAGCCGTCTTTGGCATCGTTATATTTCAACGATTTCTCCTTTTATGTATTTAGTTATTTTACAGTTGTTGATTCTCTATCAGGAGAAGTTCAGCAAAGTAAGTTTACAGCTAAAAGAGAGAAATGTAGAGTTAGATATGGAAACTTTGGATTTTGCTCCTGAAAAGCTCGGTGAAATTTTAGTTCGGCAAAATGTAATTACTAGAAAAGAGTTAACGGAGGCTATATCACAAAAGAGGTTGGAACCAAGTTTAAAAATAGGTGAAATTTTAGTTCGTAGTAATTTAATATCTTTATCTCAATTAAAGTTTTATTTAAAAAATCAGAATATAAAGCTGGGTCAACTTTTGCTGGAAAGAAAGATTATAAAACAAAACAGTTTGAATGATGCTTTGTATTTACAAAATAACACCAATAATAAGTTAGGAGAGATTTTAGTACATCAGGAACTAATTACTGAAGATAAATTGAAAGAGTTTTTAATTGAACAATATATAAGACACAAGGGTTTATTTTTAATCGACAAAACATCAAATAATAATCTAGATTTTGCACTCGAATTTGTGTAAAAAAAGATTGTTTTTACTGATGTTTTATCTTATTAAGAGAAATCTAAGAAAAAAGTTATCCAATAGCTACCCAATAGCTACATAGAACCAACTGGGATTTCAAAAAACCATTTCTCTAATCCTGGTAACCTTTGAAACTTTTTCTTTAGCTTCATCATCACTTTTTGAGATAATTTAACACCAGTTTCATAAACCTGACTCCCTAATTGAATAACGGGACGGTGACTCTTCAATTCTAATTTCAAGACAGGTCTAGTAATCCCTATGGTAAATCTTTCGGAACAACAATCAATAGCTTTGGATTCATTATCAGAGGTACAGCTAAATCAAATGTTAGTAGAGTGGGGGAAAAATATAGTGGAATATCCCCGAAAACGATGCATTCATGAGTTATTTGAAGAACAGATCACAAAAACTCCAAATAAAGTCGCTGTTGTATTACCTTCTCTTGAACAAGGAAAGGAGTGCAAACTAACTTACCAAGAACTTGATCGCCGTGCCAATCATTTAGCTCATAATTTACAGAGGCATAATGTGCAGCCAGGCACATTAGTAGCCTTGATGATGGTAAGATCTCTGGAATTGATTGTTGCTATTTTGGGAATTCTCAAAGCAGGAGCGGTATACGTACCTTTAGATCCATCCTATCCTCAAGAACGTTTGGAATGGATGATAGAAGATTCTCAGTGCCCAATTATTATTACTCAGTCCGATCTTATTCCTAATCTGCCTCCTCACCAGGGGCAAATTATTTGTTTAGATCGAGATTGGGGTCAAGATTTAAAAAACAAAGAAAAATTAAAACCAGTTAATATTGACTCTACTAGCCTTGCATACATAAACTACACATCAGGTTCTACAGGAAAGCCAAAAGGGGTTGCAATCCCTCATCATGGGGTAGTTAGATTGTTGTTTGGGACTGATTACACTCCTTTAGATGGCAATCAAACTCTTTTGCAACTAGCTCCAATTTCCTTTGATGCTGCCACTTTTGAAATTTGGGGTGCATTGCTCCATGGAGGCTGCTGTGTTTTATATCCAGGTAATGGACTTCCTGACCCAAAGACACTTCGTAGAGTGCTCGCAGATTATGGTGTAACCACATTGTGGCTAACAGCTGCTCTATTTAATACTCTGATTACCGAAGCTCCAGAATCTTTTCAAGGAGTTAAGGAAATACTCACCGGTGGCGAAGCTCTGTCTGTAGGTCATATTAAAAGAGCACATAAACTATTGCCGAATACTCAATTAATTAATGGTTATGGTCCTACAGAAAGTACAACTTTTACTTGCTGCTATCGTATCCCCAATTCTTTGGATGATAATGTAACCTCAATTCCCATTGGTAGACCGATCGCTAATACCGAAGTTTATATATTAGATTCTAATTTACAACCCGTACCCATAGGAAAAGCAGGAGAACTATATATTGGTGGAGATGGCTTGGCCCAAGGTTATCTGAACCGTCCGGAGTTAACAGCAGAAAGATTTATTCCCCATCCTTTCAGCGAAGATCCCACAGCACGATTGTATAAAACAGGCGATAGGGTACGCTTTTTAGCAGATGGAAATATTGAGTTTATCGGTCGTCTAGACAATCAAGTTAAGTTGAGGGGTTATCGGATCGAATTGAGTGAAATTGAAAAGGTTCTAACTCAAAATCAACTTGTAAGAGAAGCAGTAGTTATTTGTCGGGAAGATAATCCTGGCAATAAATATTTAGCGGCTTACATTACGTCACAAGAAAATCAGACACCAATTGTTAATGAATTAAAAGACTCTTTACGCTCAAGGCTACCAGAATACATGGTACCAACTGCCATAATGGTAATAGACAGTATTCCTCTAACAGCTAATGGTAAGGTAGATCGCAATGCTTTACCCTTACCTGACAAAGAAATATCTACTCACGATCTAGTAGCTCCAAAAACAAAACTCGAAAAAGAGATCGCTCAAATCTGGTGCGAACTTCTAGAGTTAGAGCAAGTCAGTATTGAAGAAAATTTCTTCGATCTAGGTGGTACTTCTTTATTGGGATTAAAATTACTTACCCGAATTCAAAAAAGGTTTGGCTTTGAGTTACGAGCAGTAAAGCTTTATCAGTATCCAACTATTCAAAAACTAGCTTATTATTTGACAGAGGAAACAGATAAACAACAAAGATCACATCAATCTAAAATTCAAACACTACCACGGCAAATCGCAGAACATCCAGAAAATCTCTCAAAAGGCATAGCTATTATTGGCATGGTGGGAAGATTCCCCGGCGCAGCTAGCATAGATAAGTTTTGGGACAACCTTTGTCATGGAGTTGAATCTAGTACGTTCTTTGCGGAAGAGCAAATCGATCCCAGTGTAGATAGAGAACTGCTAGCTGATACTAGCTATGTAAGTGCTAGAGGCATTATTGAAGGGGCAGAATTATTTGATGCCAATTTCTTTAATATTTCCCCTAGAGAAGCTGAAGTCATGGATCCCCAGTCAAGGGTTTTTCTGGAGCTAGCTTATGAAGCTTTAGAAAATGCTGGTTATACAGCGGAATCTTTCCCAGGCAAGATTGGATTATATGCAGGCTCCGGACAAAATACCTACTTTGAAAATCATATTTGCGGACGTTCAGAAATTATCGATCGCTTGGGTGCTTTTCAAACAATGTTGGCCAATGAAAAAGACTTCGTTACTACCCGTATTTCGTATAAACTTAACTTAACTGGGCCTAGTATTAGTATCAATACTGCCTGTTCTACTTCTCTCGTAGCGATTATTCAAGCTTTCTACGGTTTAAAGAGTCGTCAGTGTGACATGGCACTGGCAGGAGGAATTTCGATTTCTACTCCCCAAAATCGGGGTTATTTGTATCAGGAAGGAGGAATGCTTTCTCCTGATGGACGTTGTCGTCCTTTTGATGCCAATGGTAACGGCACAATGTTTAACAATGGGGCGGGAATTGTTATCTTAAAAAGGCTTGAGGATGCACAAGCAGATGGCGATCGCATTTATGCAGTGATTCGGGGAGTCGGCATGAATAACGACGGTTCCGATAAAGTTAGTTTTACTGCACCTAGTGTTAATGGACAGATGAACGCTATTTTAGAGGCACAGCTTAGTGCCGGAATCGAGCCAGAAACCATTGATTATATTGAAACTCACGGCACGGCTACTCATCTCGGAGATCCGATCGAACTTGAAGCCTTAACTCAAGCTTTTCACACTCAAACTGATGCTACGGAATTCTGCGCAATCGGTTCGGTTAAAAGTAATGTCGGACATTTAGTTGCAGCAGCAGGTGTTACGGGAGTAATTAAAACTGCTTTAGCTCTTTATCATCAGCAAATTCCTCCTAGTCTGAACTTTGAGTCACCCAATCCAGAAATTGACTTTAAGAATAGTCCTTTTTACGTCAATACTAAGTTAATCGACTGGAAAAAAGAAAAAGATACGCGTCGGGCTGGCGTTAGTTCTTTTGGAGTGGGTGGAACTAATGCTCACATTATTTTAGAAGAAGCACCCCAATCACAATTATCTAATCAGTCTCGCCCTTATCAACTACTGTTGCTATCTGCTAAAACTGAAACTGCGCTCCAGCAAAAAACAGAAAAATTAGAAAATCACTTGGAGCAACACTTAGATCTTCATCTGGCAGATGTAGCCTATACTTTGCAACAGGGAAGACAAAGATTTAACTATCGACGGTTTGTAGTGTGTAAGCATAGACAAGAAGCAATAACTGCTCTCGAATCCTTACCAGCCACTCATACTGCCACCCGTTATACAGAGTTCCGCAATCCCGACATAGTATTTATGTTCCCAGGGCAGGGCTCACAGTATGTGAATATGGGAGAAAATCTTTATCGAGATGAACCTGTATTTCGCAAAGTAGTCGATCGCTGCTTCAAAATTTTGCAACCTTTATTGGCTCAAGATTTACGCGGAATTCTGTATCCAAGCGATCAGAATAAGGAATCAGCAGCCTTACTTCGTCAGACGGTTTATACTCAACCTGCCCTATTCACTATTGAATATGCTTTAGCGCAACTGTGGCTTAGTTGGGGAATTGAGCCAGCTGCCATGATCGGGCATAGTATTGGCGAGTTTGTCGCAGCTTGTTTGGCAGGAGTATTTTCTTTAGAAGATGCCCTTAAGATAGTGGTTGCTAGAGGCAAAATGATGTGGGATTTACCTCCTGGGTCAATGCTTTCTGTACGCAAAGCTGCTTCAGAAGTAGAGCCACTACTACCGCCCGAGCTGACGATCGCAGCAATTAACGGTCCATCTTTATGTGTTGTTTCTGGTCCAAAAGAGCAAATTACTAGTCTCCAATCGAAATTAGAAACTAAAGAAGTTGTTTGCAAATTCCTGCACACCTCTCATGCCTTCCATTCCCCAATGATGGATGAGATCGTCGAACCATTTGCTGAAGTCGTTCGTACGGTTAAACTGTCACCTCCTCAAATTCCCTTTATTTCCACAGTTACCGCCGATTGGATTACAGAAGCTCAAGCAACCGAGCCAATGTATTGGGCAAATCATCTACGAGCGACAGTTCGCTTTGCTGAAGGAATACAAAAGTTGTGGCAACAACCAGAACGAGTATTGTTAGAAGTCGGTCCTCGTACTACTACTGCTACTTTAGCGCGTCAACAAGCAAAAGATTTGCAGCAACAGATTGCCATTTCTTCTTTAGGAAGTAGAGCCGAAGATAACTCAGAATGGTTAGCAATCTTGCAGGCGATGGGACAACTGTGGTTATCAGGAGTTCAGATTGACTGGCAGAGTTTTTATCTTAACGAAAAGCGATCGCGCCTTCCTCTACCAACCTATCCTTTTGAACGACAACGCTATTGGATCGATCCCATACCAGCAAATGCAAATATAACTTCGATGAATACTGTAGAAAATACTATCAACCGAACATTAAATAATATCAAGGAAAATTCAATCCCTCAACAACATAAACCCACTGTTCCTATGCCCGATTCTCGTAAACAACGCTTGATCCCATCTTTAAAAGAAGTTTTAGAAACAACTTCTGGTTTAGAGCTGGCTAATGTTAGCGAAGATATTACTTTCCTAGAGATGGGACTAGATTCCCTTTCGTTAACTCAAGTTGCGATCGCTTTGAAAAAGAAATTTAAGGTTAAGATTGCTTTTCGCAATTTATTGGAAGATTATCCTAATCTAGGTACTCTAGCAGAATTTTTGGATAAAACCTTGCCAGAAGAAGCACTTCCTGCGTCAGCAGCAGTGACTCCTATCTCTGCCGAACCTTCGGTTCCCCTTGCAACATTATCAAATATGAACGGGGCTACTGAATTGAATAATGGCAGTAACGGCAACGGTAAACATGGTGTCAAACAGGAACTAACCGTTAATCCTGTTGCAGCAACTGGAGTAGAGGCCTTAGTTGCTCAACAGTTACAAATTATGACTCAGCAGCTAGAACTCTTGCGTCAAGGTGGGGCAACTGTTACACCGGCTCATACTCCTCAACAACTTCCAACTATATCGGCTAATGTTCCGTTAACCTCTACTGATTCTAGATCTCAAAAAGCTTCGGAACCAGCCCAGCCAAAGAAAAATCATGGTCCTGGAGCCAAAATTAAAAAATCGAAGGACAATACTTTAACTGACCAGCAGCTTAAGGCACTAGATAGCATTATTGCTCGTTATACTGAGCGTACTAAAGAATCTAAACGACAAGCTCAGGAACACAGACGCTACTTAGCAGATCCCCGTACAGTTTCTGGTTTTAGTCCTCTGTTAAAAGAAATGATTTATCCCATCGTTACTGAGCGCTCTGCTGGTTCTAGGCTTTGGGATGTCGATGACAATGAATATATCGATATAACTAACGGGTTTGGACTGAATTTCTTTGGTTGGTCGCCGGAATTTGTTAAAGAAGCCGTAATTGCTCAATTGAACAAAGGCATTGAAATTGGACCTCAAACTCCTTTAGCGGGAAGAGTTGCAAAGATGATTACTGAGCTTACTGGTATGGAACGGGTTGCTTTCTGTAACACAGGTTCCGAGGCCGTTATGGCAACATTTCGACTTGCCCGTACTATTACTGGTAATAATCTCATTGCTACATTTGCTGGAGACTATCACGGTACATTTGATGAAGTACTATATCGTCCTGGAGCTAACCTTAAAACTCTACCTGCTGCTCCTGGTTTAATGCCTTCCATGTTTGAGAATCTGTTAGTTCTTGACTATGGTTCTCCTGAATCTCTAGAAATTTTAAGGACGCGCGCTGATGAGTTGGCCGGAGTTTTAGTCGAACCTGTTCGGAGTCGCGACCCCGGTCTTCAGCCCAAAGAATTCCTCCAAGAAGTTCGCCGAATTACCGAACAATCAGAAACTGCTTTTATCTTTGACGAGGTAGTGACGGGATTTCGAGTTCATCCTGGTGGTGCGCAAGCTTACTTTAATATTAAGGCTGACTTAGCAACTTACGGAAAAGTAGTTGGTGGTGGCCTACCTATTGGGATTGTTGCAGGAAAAGCGGAGTATATGGATGCTCTAGATGGCGGTTTCTGGCAATTTGGCGATAATTCTATTCCCGAAGTGGGCGTGACTTTCTTTGCTGGTACTTTTGTCCGTCATCCCATGGCACTTGCAGCGGCAGAAGCTGTTTTACTAAAACTTAAAGAAGGAGGCTTAGAACTACAACAATCTCTTAGTGTCAAGGTTGAAAAGTTTGTCAAACATTTAAGGCAATATTTCGAGCGCGTTGGCGCACCAATTAATATCGACTATTTTAGTTCTTTCTTCTATGTGACCTATCCTGCTGAAGTAGCTTACGGCAGTTTGCTATTTTATCTGTTGAGGGAAAAAGGAGTTCACATTTGGGAATATCGCCCTTGTTTCTTTACCCTGGCTCATACTGATAAGGATATCGAACAAATAATTTGGGCTTTTAAGGCAAGTGTTTCGGAAATGCAATCAGTTGGTTTGCTGGCTAGTTCGAGCAATGCTGTTGCCATAAATCGCAATCTACCACCCCAACCAGAAGCACGTCTCGGTAAAGACCCTGCTGGCAATCCAGCTTGGTTTATCCCGGATTCCGAACGTCCTGGTAAATTTTTACAGCTAGGCAAACAATTTTAAATCTATGATTCAATCTAAGCGGTTGATTAAATATGTTCTGAGGGGAATCGTCGAGCAAATTCCTGTACTGTCAGATTTATATGCTGATCGTTGGTTTTTTTATAAAAATCCCAATGCTTATCGAGGTGTATTTAAATCCTTTGGAGAGGCGCTAGCTGCCATTCCATCAAGCTATAAGTCGACTTACAATCTATCTCAACTACACCAAGTACACTTAGGCGATCTAGAACAGCCTAAAGTCACTTCTCTAAACCCCCAAGATTACCCAGTCATCTTTTGGCTGCAATTAATACTACAAGAATGCTCGGTCGTAGTTGACTTTGGAGGCAATACTGGAGGTAGCTATTACAGTTATCAAAAATATCTCAACTATAGCCAGAACTTGCGCTGGATTGTTTGTGATCTTCCCGCAGCCGTTGAAAATGGTTCTCGGCTCGCACAACAAATCAATGATCGACAAATATCTTTTACTAGTGAGCTGGCTTTGATCGATCATTTGGATGTCTTTTTAACTTGTGGTACTTTGCAATATGTAGAGCCTTCTTTAGCTGAATTACTTAGTAGTTCGTTGCGCCATAAACCCAAACATTTAATTATTAATCGAGTTCCTTGTTACGAAGGCAAGCAATTTATTACCTTACAAAATCTTCTAGATTCGATCGTTCCCTATAAAATTCAAAATCGTACTGAGTTTATTAATGCAATTTCTCTGCTCGATTACGAATTAATAGATAGTTGGAAAAATAATCGGACTTGTTCAATTCCTTTTCATCCCGAATGTTTTGTAAATGGCTATCATGGCTTTTATTTTCGGCTTAAGTAATCATCAAATAAAGGATTACAGCAGCATCTCGCACCGCTTTCTAACTTCTGTAAACAGTTTCTTATGGTGAATAATATTCTGTAGCTTTAGGAATTCATTTTTATCTAAAAAACAACGCTCGAAAAGGCAAAATTTATCATGACCTAAAAAGAGCTTTAAATCGTTTATTTATTAAATATTATCTATTTACATATGAGTAAAGCAGAATTTAAAACTATCGCGGTTGATTTTGACCCATTTGCTGATGGAAAAGTCTTATTCACTGCTCCCGCTACAGCAGCGCAAAAAGAAATTTGGGCTTCCGTACAAATGGGAGATGATGCTAATCTGGCATACAACGAGTCTCAATCTTTAAAATTAAGAGGTGAACTAGATCTTGCTGCATTTAAGCAAGCAATTCAGCAATTAGTCACTCGTCACGAAGCTTTACGCACCACTTTTAGCACTGATGGCAAAACGCTTTGTATTACTGAACGGTTAGAGATAGAGATCCCCTATCACAATTTATCTTCTCTGGACTCAGAAACACGAGCCGAGCAGATAAGCAAAATACAACAACAAGCTGTTAAACTGCCTTTTGACTTAGAACACGGTCCTCTGTTTCGCGCACAGATTCTACAGCTAGATCGACAAGAATACATAACAATTCTGACAACACACCATATTATCTGCGATGGTTGGTCTTGGTGGGTTTTAATTTCTGATCTAGGTAAAATCTATTCTGCATTAAAACAAAACAGTACTCCAATTTTAGAACCAGTCGATTTCTTTAGCGAATACGCTATTTTAGAAGAGGCACAAGCAAATAGTCCCGAAAAAATAGCTACGGAAAATTTCTGGATCGAGAAATTTTCTGACTCAATTCCAGTATTGGATTTGCCAACTGACCGTCCTCGACCTCCGCTGAGAACATTTAATTCTGCCCAAGAAAACTTCCCACTAGCTGCCGATTTAGTAGACAACCTCAAGCGATTGAGTTCTAATAGTGGTTGTAGTTTGATGACGACACTTATTGCTGGGTTTGAAGTATTTTTACATCGCCTTACCGGACAAACAGATTTAGTCGTGGGCGTTCCCGCTGCTGGACAGGCTACTTCGGGCCAATACAACTTAGTCGGGCATTGTGTTAATTTGCTCCCCTTGCGAACAAAGATCGAAGCGCAGCAGTCGTTTAGCGATTATCTGCGATCGCGTCGCACGCCGATTCTCGATGCCTACGACCATCAGGAGTTCACTTTCGGCAATTTGGTGCAAAAACTCTCTATCCCCAGAGATTCCAGTCGAATCCCCCTGGTTTCGGCAGTGTTCAATGTAGACCAAGATTTTGAACCAGAGAAATTTAACTTTGGTGGATTAAAAATTGATTTCTTTACCAACCCCCGTTGTTTTGAAAACTTCGAGCTATCTATCAATGCTACTAGCGTCAACGGACGGGTTAACCTTGAATGTCAGTACAATACCAACTTGTTTGATCGCGATACAATTCGTTGTCGTCTGGCAGAGTTTGACAGGTTATTAACGAGCATCGTTACTAATCCAGAGGAGACAATCGCGACTCTTCCCTTACTACCTGAAGCGGAACGGCAGTTGCTCCACCAGTGGAATCAAACCGCAGCAGATTATCCCGATGTCTGCATTCATCAGCTATTTGAAGAACAAGTAGAACGTACTCCCGATGCAGTGGCATTAATTGATCGCGAGCGACAGCTTACCTATCGTGAACTAAACGAGCGAGCTAACCAATTGGCTCATTATCTGCAAGATTTGGGTGTTGCCCCAGAAGTGCTGGTGGGCTTTTGCGTAAATCGCTCTTTAGAAATGATTGTCGGACTACTAGCTATCCTTAAAGCTGGTGGTGCTTACGTGCCTTTCGATCCTGCCTATCCTGCCGAACGTCTGGCTTATATGGTGGAAGATGCAAAGGTATCAATTTTGCTTACCCAAAGCCAGGTACAGTCTCGACTACCAGAACATCAAGCCCAGACGGTTTACCTGGATTCTGATTGGGATAAAATTTCGCTTCAGAGTCGGGAAAATCTCCCCAAAATTAATACAGGCAATAATCTGGCATACGTAATTTATACATCTGGCTCTACAGGTAAGCCAAAGGGCGTAATGATCCCTCATCTTGCTTTGAGCAGCTTTGTTCGGGCAGCGGTAGCGGAATATGAGATTGTGGCAAGTGATCGCATACTGCAATTCTCTTCGATCAACTTTGATGCAGCGGTTGAAGAAATTTATACTAGTTTGATATCTGGTAGTACTTTGGTATTGCGTACTGATGAAATGCTGGAAGTAGGAACTTTTTTGCATTCCTGCAAAGATTGGCAATTAACCATCTTAGATCTACCAACCGCTTACTGGTATGAGTTGGTCAACGAGCTGACTAATACTGCAGCTGAGCTGCCACAATCTGTCCGTATGATAATTATCGGTGGAGAAAAAGTCTTGTCAGAACCCGTCAAATCCTGGAACAAATATCTTGCCCGTTCTGGTAAAAGCGATCACCTGCAACTTATCAATTCTTATGGACCGACGGAAACGACCGTTAGCGCGACAGTATATCGAATTCCCTCCAGCTCCTCTATCGAAGGTGAAGTACCGATTGGTCGTCCTCTTCCTCATCTTCAGACTTACGTTTTAGACAGATTTCGTCAACTAGTTCCCATCGGAGTTCCAGGAGAACTGTACATTGGCGGAGCGGGATTAGCAAGGGGATATCTTGATCGCCAAGAGTTAACGGCAGAGAAATTTATTAGCAATCCAGTTAATCAAAGCCAGTCACAACTTTACAGAACGGGAGATTTTGTCCGTTTCTTAGCTGACGGTAACATTGAATTTTTAGGCAGAATCGACCATCAGGTGAAAATTCGGGGTTTTCGGATCGAACCAGGGGAAATTGAAGCAAATCTGCTCAAGCATTCTCAGATTGAAACGGCAGTTGTTGCTTTAAGAGAAGATAATTCAGGCGATAAAAGTTTAGTCGCTTACTTTGTACCCACCACCGAATCGAAGTCCGATCCTCAAATTGGTTCTCAGCTCAGGCAGTTTTTGAAGGAAAAATTACCTGCCTATATGGTTCCTGGTTTCTTTGTCGAGCTAGAGACTTTGCCCCTAACCCCCAGCGGTAAAATTGATCGCAGGGCTCTTCCCGAACCAGATTTTGATAGCAGACAATCTACAATTGACTACATTGCACCCCGTAATGCCCTTGAAGAACAAGTTACCCAGATTTGGCTCGAAGTATTGGGTCACAAACAGATAGGAATTCACGATAACTTCTTTGAATTGGGGGGACATTCACTGATTGGAGTTAAATTGGTTGCTCGCCTCTCCCAGCTCTTGGAGATAAAATTACCGCTCAGAGTATTGTTTGAGGCTTCAACCATTGCGGAGTTAGCTCAAAGGATCGAAACAATTCGTTCAGCAAATCAAGTTTTTCAACACAATGATCATACTACTGATATAAACGGTTATGAAGAGGGAGAAATATGAACCAGATCGATAATTTTATAACCCAGCTTGCCAGTTGTAAGATTCAGTTATGGTTGGATGGAGAACGCCTGCGATATAAAGCTCCTCCAGGAGCAATGACTCCCGAGATCGTCGCTGAATTAAAACAGAACAAAGCAGCAATCATCTCGGTTTTAAAAGATATTGCTCTTGAGGCAGCATCAAAAGTTGCACCGATCAAGAAGATTCCCCGAACCGAGCAGTTGCCTCTATCTTTATCTCAAGAAGCTATTTGGCTGCAAAATCAGTTAGAGCCTAATAATCCCATCGACAATATGCCCTATGTCTATCGTTTTCAGGGCAAACTCGATCTCGCTCTATTCGAACAAAGTCAAAATGAGATTATTCGCAGACACGAGATCCTGCGTTCTACTTTTCCCCTAGTAAATGGCAAGCCAATACAAAAAGTTACACCAGCATTAACCCTGCCAATTCATATTATCGACCTCCAACAGATCCCCCCATCGGCAAGAGAAGCGGAAGCCAGATCCGTTGCTAATCGTGAAAGCTGCATTACCTTTAACTTAGCAACTGGACCGCTATTGCGCATCAGTATGCTTCAGTTACGCGAGGATGATTTTATTGCAGTCGTTAATATCCATCGCATCATTTGTGATGGAACCTCTGCGGGAATCCTCTTTCGCGAACTGGTCGCGATCTATCAAGCCTTGGCTGCAGGTAAACCCTTACCTTTAGCCGAGTTACCCGTTCAATATGTCGATTATGCTGCCTGGGAACGCGGTCAGCGAGATGAAACCGCGATCGCATCCGAACTCGCTCGCTGGAAGGAACAGTTGGGTGACAATCTTGCTACTCTAAACCTGCCAACAGATCGGCTGCGACCACCTCGGGCAACTTTTAAAGGTGCCAGGCAATATGCGATGTTGCCTGTAAAGTTGAATCAAGGACTTAATAATCTGGGTCGGGAATCGGATTGTACTTTGTTTATGGTTTTGATTGCTGCGTTGAATGTATTGTTGCATCGCTACACCAATAATGACGACATTGTAGTTAGTTTTTCCCATTCGGGTCGTACCCAAGTCGAGCTAGAAAGACTAATCGGGATTTTTACCAGGACCCTGCCCATTCGCACTCGTTTTCCCCAGCAAATTTCATTTCGCGAGTTATTAGCGACAATTCGCAAGTCGGTATTGTGGGCAGACGAACACAGCAGCGTACCATTCGGTAGACTGATTCAAGAGTTCAAATCCAAATCGGCAAGATCCCCTCTATTACAGATCATATTTGCCCTCAATCCTCCCTGGAAGGGAGAGAATTCGCTGTCGTCCATTGAATTAGATGGTCTAAAAATCACCTCTTTGTTCGGCTACGTTTATATCGGACAGACCAAGTTTGATCTTAGTCTGGTAATGCGCGAAACCGATCTGGGCTTGCGAACTGTTCTGGAATATAACCAGGATTTATTTGACGAAAGCACGATTGTCAGAATTTTGGAGCATTGGCAGATTTTATTAGCAGGTATTGTTGCCAATCCAGATCTCCCCGTCTCTGAGTTACCGCTGCTGACTACAGCAGAACAAAAACTGTTACAGGATCTCAATCATGCTTCTCTTGTCACCTCGACGAAACAAGCAATTCACCGAGTTTTTGAAGAAAAAGTCAAACAAAATCCCGAAGCGATAGCGATCATGTCGGTTTGCGAGCGACTTACTTACCGAGAATTAAACCAAAAAGCCAACCAGCTAGCCCATTATCTGCAATCTCTGGGTTTAAAATCGGGAGCTTACGTTGGGGTCTATTTACCTCGTTCTAGTGAAGCAATCATTAGCTTCTTAGCCATATTGAAACTAGGAGGAGTTTGCGTTCCTCTCACTTCACAGATGACGACAGAAGAAAAGATCGAGATTTTTAAGAATACTCAATTCGACCTCTTTCTGACTCGGGAAAGTTTACGGCAGACAATGCCCATGACCCAATCCTGTAAGGTAATTTGTGGCAATGAAGAATGGGAGATTATCTCTCAGAAAAACCAGTCTAATCTAGCAAAAGAAATTTTATCCGAGTCTCTAGCCTACGTGCTTTACGAACTAAGGCAGGATAACGAACGTTTGGGAGTTAAATTCAGCCATCAAGCGATCGCGCAAAATAGTGATGCTTTCTATTTCAATTGTCAGTTAGGAACCAGAGTACTCCAACACTCCCCCTACGATAGCAATCTGGCTATGCTAGAAATTTGGGGAGCTTTACTCAATGGTTCGTCTTTGACGATTCTGCCTGCCATGATCAAACAAAGTGAAACTCTAGCTGATTTTATCCGAGAAAGCAAACTCTCGTGTCTGTCTTTGCCCGTTCGACTATTTAATTACCTAGCCACAAAACACCCCGCCAGTTTAAAGTCACTAGAGCGGATTGTAGTGGTTGGAGAAAGGCTATCCCTGCCAGTGGTACATCAGTGGTTACAGCGAGAAGACGTGCCAGAGTTAACTTTTCTTTACAACGCTCCTGAAAACCCTGCCATTACCGCCTATGTTCCGTCGAGGGAGGAAGAGAATTTTACTTTAGGAAAACCAGTACCTAATAGTACGATTCAGATTCTAGATCGCTATTTCCATCCCGTTCCCATCGGTGTTGTAGGAGATCTATATATCGGTGGTGATAACTTGGCATCTGGTTATTTAAATTGCTCGGAATTAACCGAACAACGTTTTATCCGCGATTCTTTCGGTTCAGAAGCCAATGCGCGTCTGTTTAAAACTGGAGATAAAGCTTGCTACCTGAGCGACGGTAGCTTGGTCAAAAAAGCTCGTGGAGATCGCCAGATCTCTCTCAATGAGATCGAACGAATCATCGAACAACATCAAGCGATCGCAGAAGTTTATCTTGAACTAGTTCCTCAAGACTCTGAGGTTTCTCCGTACATCGCATATCTCGTCCTCCAGAAAGGAGCAAGTATTACTCCAGCCCAATTACACGATTTTCTCAAAGAAAAAATTCCTGCTTATGCTATTCCTTCTAGTTTCATCGATTTGACTAGTTTACCTCTTGATGAATATGGCATAGTCGACAGCAATCGATTATCCCAAGCTAGTCCCCGATTCCTCAAAATTGAAGCAGAAACAGTTCGCAATTTCAATTCTCAAGCAATTGAAGGTCAACTAATCGAAATCTGGCAAGAGCTTTTAGGGATAGACTTGATCGGCATTACAGATAACTTTTTTGAATTAGGCGGTAATTCGTTGCTCGCAGTAAACCTATTCACTTTAATTGAAGAGAAATTAGGTAAAAGTTTACCTCTCTCAACTCTTTTGCAAGCACCTACTATTAGAGAACTAGCTAGATCGGTCGAGAAAGCAAGGGTAAAAAATAGTTGGTCGCCTTTGGTAAAAATCAAAACTGGTGATAACAATAAAATACCCCTGTTCTGTATTCATGGCGGTGGGTTTAACGTTTTAATTTACCGCAAACTAGCGGAGAACCTAGACTCCTCTCAACCAGTATACGGACTGCAAGGAAGAGAAATTAATAAAAATCAGCCAATCGCTCAAAGTATTCAGGAAATGGCGGCGGACTACATTGAGCAAATTCAGCAAGTTCAACCCCAGGGTCCTTATCTCCTCTGTGGTTTATCTAATGGGGGTAATATTGCCCTGGAAATGTCACAGCAACTAAAGAGTCAGGGTGAAAAAGTAGCATTATTAGCTATGTTTGATTGTCTCGGTCCCGATGCTTCAGAACTACTACCACCTCTACCTCGCTTTATTTCATCAATCCACTATGGAATTCGATTTAGTTTACCTCGTTGGACTGCCAAACAATCGAGCCTCGACCCAATTAAAACTTGGCAGCAACTACGCTCGGGTGTCAGATCGATTCGCCAAAATCGGAGTTCTAAACCGTCTGCTGTTAATTCGTCTTCTGCCAATCTGCCCGAGATATCCAGCGAACGAGCTGCGCAAAAATCCGACTGCCTAACAGAACTGATGAATCGCATTAGCCAATATATCCTCCTACGTTCTCCTTGGTCATTTTACGAACGTAAACAATCTCTTAGAAATATCGAAAGCTCCATAACGAAGAATCTCGAACAAATGGATTCTCACTACAATAAACTACACAAAAGCTATTTGCACCGACCCTATGCTGGGAAAATTACTTTATTCCGTGCGGGGGAATTCCCTCCTGGTTATAGGTTAGAAACAAAATTGGGCTGGGGCAAGATTGCCCTAGAAGGTGTGGAAATCTATCGCATTCCTGGCCATCACACTTCGATAGTTAGCTCGCCAACTCTCGCTAAAAAACTTGCAACCTGTATTGCCAAAGCTCTATAAAATCGTGTTTTTAAATTTTCCCCTTAAATACTTGTTGATTGCCACAGTAACTTCAACTTTAGGTTATTTTGGTTGGCGAACTGTTGCTAAACTGAGTTCTAAGCCACAACAGTCGATTAAAATAGATGGGATTAGTTTACCTGGAAACTATTATAGGGTTGCAATTCCTTCTTCAGAAAAAAACCGCTATCTTACAGCAGAATACAAGGTTTGGATTCCCGAAGGAATCGAGCAAGTTCGCGGAGTATTAGTCAAGCAACATGGATGTGGTAATGATGCTGCGATTTCTGGACTAAACCATGCTAGTGATTTGCAATGGCAAGCATTAGCATTGAAACATCAATTTGCGCTAATGGGAACAAAGTTGTTAGTTGGTGAGGGAAGATGTGAAGATTGGGCTCTAATTAACTATGGCTCCAGAGATACCTTTTTGCATGCGTTAGATATAGTTACTGAACAAAGCAAGCGAGATGAATTTAATCAGGTACCGTGGATTTTATGGGGGCATTCTGGCGGTGCAGACTGGGCCGCTCAAATGCTTCAAGAATATCCCGAACGTACTATTGCTATGGTAGGTCTACGTGGCGGAGGTTTCACTTTTTTGGGTATTAATCAACAACTAACTAATATCCCAGTTATGTTTTCTTTGGGAGAAAATGATCAGATAGTTCCATACGAAACTATAGAATTACCTCAAACAATATTTCGTCGTTATCGTAGATTAGATGCATTATGGTCGATTGCCATAGAAGCAAATGCAGGTCACGAAACTGCCAACTCTAGGTTGATAGCTATCCCTTATCTAGATGCTTTAATAACTATGAGACTCGTGAAAGACAGTAATAAACTTCGTTCAATCGATCAAACTCAAGGATGGCTGGGCAATATCGTTACTCATGAAATAGCTCCAGCAAATCAGTACCTAGGAAATCCTTTAGAAGCAGCCTGGCTTCCCAATGAGGAAATAGCAAGGAAATGGCAGGAATATGTGACTACAGGAAAAGTTTCACCAACTCGCAAGCCTAAAGCACCAAATGATGTACGTGCTAGAGAAATCAAGCCAAAAGAGGTTTTAATAACATGGAATTTTACTCCCGATCTAGAAAATGGTTTACCTTCATTTCGCATCTATCGCAATAATTCACTGATTCAAACCTTTAAAGGACAAAGTCATGGTTTTGGCGATACCCCAAAGCCTACCCAGATTGCTCTAGAATTTCGAGACCGCAAAGCTAATCCCAACTCTTTTTATAGGGTTGTAGCTATTAATGAAATCGGAGAAAGTGTCTCTCAACCTGTAAAAACAAGTCAATCCCTTAATGAATTTAACATTTCTAAGTAAAAGTTTTAATAAATCTTAAGTGATAGTTGCGTATCCACAACAAGATAAATTATTTAATCAAAAGAAAACTCAAATCAATGAATTTTATTGAAGCTTCTTATCCATTATCTCCCATGCAGCAGGGAATGCTGTTTCACACCAGTTTTGATGGTCAGTCTGGCTATTATATCGAACAGGTTGTTTGTCATTTACATCAAAAAATTGATGTTTCAGCATTAATTCAAAGCTGGAAACAAGTGTTGGAGATGCATCCCATTTTAAGAACTAGCTTTAGCTTCGATAAAACAGACCAGCTTCAGCAGTTCGTTCATGGTCAAGTTGAGCTTCCTTTTATACAGCAGGAGTGGCAAAATTCAACCGAAGCAGTTCGATGGAATAAGCTTAATGATTATTTACAACATGACCGTTATAGAGGCTTCGATATTGACCGACCACCTTTAATGCGTTTGGCATTATTTCAACAGCAGGAAGCAGATTACATTTTAGTTTGGACATTTCATCATGCTCTGTTAGACGGTCGTTCTATTTCAACTGTTTTGCAAGAAGTTTTTGAGCTTTACGATGCATCTTTGCACAACCAAATATGTACTCTACCTCAACGTTCCCCGTACAAAAATTATATTGATTGGCTACAGGCGCAGTCTTTTGAAGGAGCAAAGACATTTTGGAAAATCAAATTACAGGGATTTACTACTCCAACTCAAATACCTACTATGCGTGGTTATTCCTTAAGCTTAAGTGGTGGTGAATCCCTAATTTCAAGAAGTAACTTTGATTTAAACTCAAACTCTAAAAGCTCAAGACAGACTGTTAACGAGCAGTATAAATCTAAAAAAACTCAATTGACCGCAGAATTAACTGCTGCTTTAACATCTTTAGCTACAGAACAGAAACTGACTTTAAATAGCCTAGTTCAAGGGGCATGGGCATTACTTCTCCATCGTTACAGTGGAGACTCCGACGTTGTTTTTGGGGTAACTAGGGCTTGTCGCTATTCTTCTATTGAAAAGGTAGAAGAGATGGTTGGACTTTTTATCAATACGCTACCTATCCGGACTAAAGTTACCAACGATACAAGACTGTTACCTTGGCTCAAAGAGTTACGTACTCAGTGGGTTGCACTACGAGATTTTGAGCATACTCCTTTAGTCAAAGTGCAAGAATGGAGCGATGTAAAAAATGGCAGCTCTCTATTTGAAAGTGTTGTTGTTTTCGAGCATTCTGATTTAACTGAGACAATGGAATCTAAAGGAGGTAATTGGATAAATCGAGAGTGCCAACTATTAGAGCAGACTCATTATCCTTTGTTGCTTAATGGCTATGGTGGAAAATCTTTAAAACTAAAGATAACATTTGACAGCTTTAGATTTGATGATGATATGATCGCTCGGATGTTGGGGCAACTGGAAAAATTACTTCGAGAATTTGTAGAAAATCCCCAGCGAAGATTAGTTGATGTTCCTCTGTTAAAAGATTCAGAATATCATCAACTAATATTTGATTGGAATAACACCAAAGCTGAGTATCCTCAAGATCGGTGCATTCATCAACTTTTCGAACAACAGGTCACTAAAAATCCCGATGCGATCGCCATTAGTTTTGAAGAGCGCCAACTTACTTACCGACAACTAAACGAGCAAGCTAATCAACTAGCTCACTACTTGCAGCTACAGGGAGTAGGTCCTGATGATCTGGTAGGGCTCCATATGAAGCCCTCCTTAGAGATGATGGTGGGGCTTCTGGGAATTCATAAGGCAGGAGGTGCTTATCTTCCCCTTGACCCAAACTTTCCTCAAAGCCGTCTCACCTTTATGCTAGGAGATTCTGAGGCTTCAGTTATTCTAACCCAGCAGCAACTGATTCCTAATCTGTTAGTTGAATCCAATATTCGCATCCTCCCAATTGATACCCTGCGTGAAGAAATCGCTCAGCAACCAGTAACCAATCCTAACAGTATGGTTAAACCAGAAAACCTGAGCTATGTGATTTACACTTCTGGTTCCACTGGCAAACCAAAGGGTGTCATGGTAGAGCATCGCAATGTGAGCAACTTTTTTACTGGGATGGATTCTGTGATTGAGCCTGAACCACCAGGTGTATGGCTAGCAGTTACCAGTTTGTCCTTTGATATTTCTGTACTTGAACTTTTGTGGACACTAGCGAGAGGATTTAAGGTTGTCATCTATAACCCTGAGCGAGAGCAAGTGCAGTCTTCCTCTCACAAGTTTAAGTTCCAAAACGAAGAAAAGGCAATTGACTTCAGTCTTTTTTACTTCTCCAGTCATGAAGCAGGTGAGGATGCCACTGATAAATATCGTCTTCTATTAGAAGGTGCTAAGTTTGGTGACGCGCATGGTTTTCAAGCAATCTGGACCCCCGAGCGGCATTTCCATGCCTTTGGCGGTCTGTTCCCCAATCCTGCGGTGACCAGTTCAGCACTGGCAGCCATCACTGAGCATATTCAAATTCGTGCTGGTAGCTGCGTCTCTCCCCTACATAATCCTGTACGCCTGACTGAAGATTGGTCTGTGGTAGATAATTTGTCGAAGGGGCGTGTTGGGATCTCGTTTGCGGCTGGCTGGCAACCTAATGATTTTGTGTTGCAGCCCGGAAACTTTCACGACCGAAAAGCCATTATGTTCGATCAGATTGAAGAGGTGCAAACGCTCTGGCGAGGCGAATCAGTCACCTATCCCAACGATAAAGGAGAGAATGTGGAGGTAAGAACCCTGCCCCGTCCAATTCAACCTCAACTGCCAGTCTGGATTACGGCGGCGGGCAATCCCGAAACATTTCAGATGGCAGGGGCTAAGGGGTTTCATATTCTGACCCATCTACTAGGACAAACCCTGGATGAATTAGCCGACAAGATTACCATCTATCGTCGGGCATGGATCGAAAATGGTCATTCTGGGGAAGGTATCGTGACCCTAATGCTCCATACCTTTGTCGGAGAGAATGATGACACTGTTCGAGAGCTGGTGCGTCAACCGATGCGTCATTATTTGGCAAGCTCACTCAATCTTATCAAGTTAGCGGCTTGGAGTTTCCCCACATTTAAGCAAAAAACCACCGATGAAATGGGGCAGTTCTCGGTCTCTCATCTTTCCGAACAAGAGTGGGATGATGTCTTGGATTTTTCCTTTGAGCGTTACTTTGAAACCAGTGGCCTGTTTGGTACGGTGGAGAAATGTTTGCAGAAGGTAGATCAAATTAAGGGCATTGGGGTGAATGAAATTGCTTGTCTGATTGACTTCGGCGTCAATACAGATAAGGTGTTAGCTCAGTTGCCCTTACTTCATCAAGTAAAAGAACGGGCTCATGAGCAACTGACACTTACCCCTGAGATCCAAGAGAATTCTAGTTCGTTAGCTGACCTAATCCAGCAACATGAGGTAACACACCTCCAATGTACCCCCTCTATGGCCAGTATTCTACTCTCAGATACTGCTACCCGTGAAGCCATGAGACAACTGCGCTGTATGATGTTGGGGGGTGAACCCTTTTCGGAGTCCCTGGCAACCCAACTCAGACAAATCATACCTGGGCAAATTCATAATATGTACGGTCCTACAGAGACTACCATCTGGTCTGCAACTTATAAGCTGGATCGGGTCGAAGGGATTGTTCCCATTGGTCGTCCAATTGCAAATACCGAGTTGTATGTTCTAGACAAGCATCTGCAACCAGTTCCTGTAGGAGTTCCTGGAGAATTGTTTATTGGGGGAAAGGGAGTAACCCGAGGGTATCTAAATCGACCCGAATTAACTCAAGAACGCTTTGTTCCAAATCCTTTTAACTTGTCATCAGGTGAATATCTATACCGTACCGGCGACCTGGTTTGCTACCGACAGGATGGAAACTTGGAGTTTTTAGGACGAGCAGACTTCCAGGTAAAAGTTCGTGGCTATCGTATAGAATTAGGGGAAATCGAGACAATTTTAAGTCGTCACGAGACGGTCAAAGAAGCCGTAACTTTAGTTCGTGAAGATATGCCTGGTGATCGGCGACTTGTAGCATATGTGCTACCTCAAACAAGAAGTCAACTCTCTGATACTTTGTTAAGAGAATATTTAGGCTCTCAACTGCCTGAATATATGGTTCCTTCCCACTTTGTCATTTTAGAGGTCTTTCCGCTGACACCGAATAACAAAGTTGATCGCAAAGCACTACCTGCTCCCATCACTATTGCTCATAGTGAAGAAACATCTAAAGAGAAAGCCTATACCCCTATTGAAGAAACTCTAATCGAAATATGGCAGGAGGTTCTTCAAATTCGTCAACTTGAAACTGGTGATAATTTCTTTAATCTTGGTGGTAATTCATTAATCGCAGTTTCCTTAATCAGTAAAATTCGGACAACATTCAACATTGATCTGCCCTTACTGAGTTTATTTCGAGCTCCAACTATTCGAGCAATGGCTGCCCAAATTGAGGAACTATTAATAAATCAATCAACTCCTCATGAGCTTGAATTGGCATTGAAAGAGTTAGAGCAATCGTCTGATCAAACTGTTTTTGTATGATTGAATCTTAACTCAAAAGTTATTCCCAAGTTATTTCCAAGATATTTTTTTCAATAGAGGTCAAGTTATCTAAATGGAAGAATTGACACTTCGGCATTCAAAAGAAGGAAAAGAACTCAAACTTCAGACTCTCTCCGTAGAACAGAAAGCCTTACTCGCTCAAATACTACATCAGAAAAAGTTAGGTGGAACTCAAAAAGAAACGGCGCAATCCCGTTCTTTAAATTTACCAACTATTGTCCCTGAACCTGAGAAGCGATTTTCCCCTTTTCCCCTAACAGGATTACAACAAGCCTATTGGATTGGCCGCAGTGGAGAAGTAGAAATGGCACAGGTAGCAAGTCATAGCTATCTAGAATTAGAAGGTCACTTTGATCTAAAGCGCCTCAATGATGCTTGGCAATGCCTGATTGAAAGACACGATATTCTCAGGGCAATTATCTTGCCAGAAGGGAAGCAAAAAGTTCTAGAAGATGTCTCTCCTTACAAGTTTCGGATTTTGGATCTACGGGGAAAGGACTTCACAAGCATTCAGCTGCAGTTAGAAGATGTACGTCAACAAATGTCACATCAGATTCTTCCCAGCGACCAGTGGCCACTATTTGATATCCAGGCAACTTTAATAGATGATACCAAAACCCGCATTCATGTGAGTTTAGATGCATTGATTGCTGATGGATGGAGCCTTGGGCTTATTTATGACGAATGGGCAGCACTTTACCACAAACCAGACACGCAACTTGAGAGGCTTGAAATTAACTTTCGAGATTATGTTTTAGCTGAAAATGATCTTAAAGATAGTGAAGAGTATCGTCGTGCGCAGGATTACTGGCATAATCGTATTGAAACGTTACCTTTGGGACCAGAATTACCTCTTGCAAAGCATCCTTCTGCATTGACCAATGGTCGATTTGTGAGACGAGAAGTCACTATTGAAGCGAAAGTCTGGCAGGCAATTAAAACCAAGGCTGCAAAATTGGAAATTACCCCTCCTGGTATTCTCGCGGCAGCCTATGCTGAAGTTCTCTCTCTCTGGAGCAAAGAACGTCATTTCTGTATCAATATCCCCAGCTTCAATCGACTTCCCCTTCATTCTCAAGTCAATCAGTTAGTTGGAGAAGCAGCCTCTTTCACTGTTTTAGAGGTTGACAACACTGGTGATTCCTCTTTTGCTGAGCGCGCTCAGCATCTTCAACAACAGCTATGGCAAGATTTAGATCATCGCTTATACAACGGCGTTGAGATTTTACGTGAACTGGCAATTGCCAGACAACGGCTTTCAGGTTCACTTATGCCTATTGTCTTTACTGCTATACCTGAAGGGAAAAACGCTCAAACAACTTATCCAACTGTTCGCGCCCAAGCTTTGGGAGAGGTTGTGTATGCCATCAATCAAACTTCACAAGTCTGGCTTGATAACCATGTGTTTGAGCATGAAGGGGCCTTGCATTGTCACTGGGATATAGTTGAAGAGCTTTTTCCTGAAGGGCTTCCCCAGAGCATATTAAATGCATTTACACAGTTATTAAAGCTTCTGGCTCAGGAAGATATTCTTTGGCAGCAAAGCTGGCCGGATATCATGCAAAGATTAGTGACCACAAGCGGACAGAAGTTGGTTGCAGTTGGAGAAGAGCAGTCCATGCCAGAAATCTTGCTCCATGACTTGATCGCTCAGCAAGTACCGCAGCGTCCTCATCAACCGGCAGTAATCACAACGCAACGAACCTTGACCTATCAGGAATTAGATGGTTTGTCCAACCGCTGGGGAAGACACTTGCGAAACTTAGGGGCAAAGCCAAATCAAACCATTGCTATTGTGATGGAAAAGGGCTGGGAACAAGTGGTGGCTGCATTAGGCGTTCTTAAAGCGGGAGCAGCATACCTCCCCATAGATGTCACTGTTGGGAAAGAGCGTCTCCGCTATCTAATTGAAAATGGTAGAGCCACAACTATTCTTACTCAATCATGGCTTGATCGGCAGTTAGATTGGCCCCAGGGGGTACCACGTTACTGTGTCGATCAAGCTGATCTCAATGGAATTGAAGAAGGTTCCCTCGACTCTGTTCAAGTACCTGATAATTTAGCATTTTTACTCTACACTTCAGGATCTACAGGATTACCTAAAGGGGTAATGGTTGCTCATCGTGGGCTTGTCAATGCAGTCGTGGCTACCCAAGAACACTTTCAAATAAGTTCTGAAGATCGAATTCTTGCATTGACAGCCCTCCACCATGACATGTCTATTTTTGACTTGTTTGGAGTATTGGGTGCTGGCGGAACCATTATTATTCCAGACCCAACTGGACGTCGCGATCCATCCCACTGGTCCGAGTTGATCGTGAAGTATCAAGTAACACTCTGGAACTCTGTTCCGGCCATGATGGAAATGCTTTTGGCCTATGCGGGTGATCGTGCGGATGTTATTCCTACGACCTTGCGGTTGGCTTTCCTGGGAGGTGACTGGATACCGTTGACAATTCCCCAGCGGCTGGCAGCACTGGTACAAGATGCTAAAGTTGTTTCTGTCGGTGGTCCGACAGAAACAACTCTTTGGAATATCTGGTATCCAGTAGAAGAGATCGATCCAAACTGGCAAAGCATCCCCTATGGTTCCCCTATTCCTAACACTCGTTACTATATTCTAAATGAAGCTTTAGTGGAATGTCCGGAGTGGGTTACTGGTGAGCTGTGTGTAGCGGGGGTTGGTGTTGCCAAAGGATATTGGCAAGATCCCGAAAAAACCGAAGCCAAATTTATTCGTCATCCTCGCACAGGTGAACGGATTTATCGAACCGGAGATTTGGGTCGCTTTCGTTCTGATGGCACTATCGAGTTTATGGGCAGAGTAGACTTTCAAGTCAAAATTAATGGTCAGCGGATCGAGTTGGGTGAAATTGAATCGTTTTTGTTGCAGCATCAAGATATTGATTCAGCAATTGTCACAGCAACTTCAGACGCAAGAGGTAAGAAGCAGCTTGCTGCCTATGTTATTGCCGCCAAAGGACAGGAACTATGTCCAGATGAACTGCGGGCATTTTTACAGGATCGCTTGCCAGACCATATGGTTCCTGCCTATATAGTGCCGATGATGCAGTTTCCCCTGACGCGGAATGGCAAAGTTGATCGCCGAGCTTTACCTATTCCCAGTCAAAAACAAGTCAAACCCAGTCATGATAAAAAGCAACAGCAACTTTCAGAACTACAAATGAAGATCACCTGCATTGTGGCTGAAGTTTTACAAATTGATAACCCTGAGGTAGAAGATAATTTACTCAGCCTAGGTGCCAATTCTCTTGACATGGTGAGGATAGGAAATCAGCTTGAAGAAGAATTTCAGAGTCGTCCTCGTATTGATGAGCTATTTCGTCTGCAATCAATTCAAGCCTTAGTTAACTATTATGAAAGTCGCGCTCTGCCAGCTGTAAGTTTTAATGAAAAGCTTTCAGATGCTGGTTTTCTAAGCCATCATGCTGTTTTGGAGAATTATACTGTTATTCTCGATCCCATTGAGCGAGAGGCATTTAAAAAGTCACGCCCAGGTGTGCGGCGCGATCTGACTGAAGAACAGGTTATTTCTCTTCCTCCCTTGGTTCTAGATGATGAACTGAAGCAAAGATATATGTCTCGCAGAAGCTACCGTAAGTTTCTGTTGGAGCCAATTTCATTTGCCAAGTTTAGCCAGTTTTTGAGTTGTCTAGCTCAAATTAAAATTGATAATCAACCTAAGTTCCTCTACCCTTCTCCAGGAGGTCTTAATCCCACCCAAGTTTATCTGCATGTCAAGCCTGGACGCATTGAGCAGATTCCTGCAGGAGTGTATTACTATCACCCTGAGGAGCATCAATTAATAACATTGACACCGAATGTCGATCTAGACCGAAGTATTCATATTCCATTCATCAATACACCTATGTTTGATGAGTGTGCCTTTTCCATCTTTTTTATTGCCGATCTTGACGCAATTGGTCCCGGATATGGTGATCGCGCTATTCATTTTGTAACCCTCGAATCAGGAATTATGGCTCATCAGCTTGAAATTTTCGGACCAACTTATGATATCGGTCTGTGTCAGGTTGGCAGCATTGACTTTGACAAAATTCGTTCTTGGTTCAAGCTAAAAGATACCCATATTCTGATTCACTCTACTTTAGGTGGCTTTATCGACCCTACTAGGTCGAGCATAGCTAATGTAGAGACAATGTCAGGTCTAACTCCTGAAAAAACAGCCAGCGAGTTATTATCAAGAATCAAGTCTCTTGCTCCACAAAAAGCCAAGGAACTGCTTAAAGCTTATTCTCAACTTCAAGAGCAATAATATGCATAGACGAAAAATACTCCAATGGACTGGTCTGGCTACAGGAGCAGCTATTTTACCGCCAGTTTTTAATTATCTGAAATTATCCCGAGCAGCTGCTCGGGCAAAAGCAGAGTCTCGTAAACTTTTACCACTAGCTCAACCTACTGGAGTTAGTAAAGTTGTTCTTGTTCATACAAGCGATCGCGTATACGGAACACACCGAATTTTTGAACTGCTTCAACCAGATGGTATTAAGGGCAAATCTGTATTTCTCAAACCAAATTTTAATACAGCAGATCCTGCTCCTGGTGCAACCGATCCTCAGTTACTCGAAGCTTTAGTTCAAGAATTGCAAAATGCTGGTGCACGAACGATCACCGTTGGAGATCGCTCTGGGATGGCAAATACTCGGGATGTCATGCAAAGCAAAGGAGTTTTTGACTTAGCGGATAAATACAAATTTATGACCGTCGTTTTTGACGATCTGCCAATCGATCAATGGCAATATTTTGCGTCAGAAGGAACTCATTGGAAACAAGGATTTGCTTTTGCTCGCCCTATTCTCGACGCAGAAGCAGTTGTTACGACAGGATGCTTGAAAACCCATGGAGGAGCACTCTACACCCTTGCCTTAAAAAATACTATAGGCATGATTGCCAAAAAAGTTCCTGGAGATAAATTCAACTATATGATGCAAGATTTACATACTTCCCCCCACATGCAGAAGATGATTGCAGAAGTTAATGCAGTTTACCAACCCAGGTTAATTGTAATGGATGGGGTTGAAGCTTTTGTCGATGGTGGCCCAGCTTCTGGCAAGAGAGTGTCAGCTAATGTAATGCTTGCTGGAACAGATCGAGTAGCTATTGATATTGTCGCATTGGGAATCTTGCGCTCTTTAGGTACCACAAGGAAAATTTCTCAAGGTTCCCTTTGGAATTTAGAACAAATTCGCCGAGCAGGAGAATTAGGTGTAGGGATTCGAAGTTACGATCAAATTGAACTCATTGCCCCAGACCAAGAAAGTCAGAAAATTGCTGATAAAATTAGACCCTTAATTGCTGCTTAACTTTAGTTTTGCAAACGCTTATTTTGCTTATATTACTTTTCAATTACTAATATTAACTAACTTATGAATACTCTTATTAATTCATATGATTTTTTCGAGCAGCTAGCAGAACTCGATATTTCCTATCGCCAGCTGTTTGAAATACTGCTAAAAAAGCAAGGTTTAGATTTATTTCAACTACCAATACCTAAAAGAGAAAAAACAGTAAATATACCTCTTTCTTCTGCTCAAGAGAGAATTTGGCATATTGCTCAGTTAACACCTGATTTGCCTGTTGACAATGTTCCGCAAGCATTCCACCTCCAAGGGAAGCTAAATGTCAAGATTTTTGAGCAAAGCCTGAACGTCCTGATTCAGCAGAACGAAGTCTTGCGTACAATATACACATCCAATGGCGATCGCATTGAGCCAATGATCGCACCAGCTTGTGACATAAAGTTAGAAGTTATCGATCTCAGTCAACTACCAAAAGAAAAACGTTGGCATCAAGCTAAACAGCAAGCAACAGAATTTTCTCGGCAGCCATTTGATTTTGCTCGAGATAGTCTGTTACGTTCACGCATTTATGATCTTGGAGATCAAGACTATATTTTGCTGTTAGTCTCCCACCAGTTAGCGACAGATGGTTTGTCATTTAGGTTTCTGTTGCAAGAATTAGCCGAACATTATCGAGCTATATCTTCAGCTAAATTAATTTCAAAATCTCAGTCTAGAATCCAGTATTCTGATTATGCAGTATGGCGGCGACAATTGTGTACAGAAGCAGCCTTTGTCTCTCAACAAAAATATTGGCAACAGAAATTAAGTGGCTCACCTATTCGCTTATCTTTGCCGACTACTAGCAAAATTAATTCCCCAAACTTCGATGGGTCTTATGAAGAATTTCAGCTTTCTCCAAGTTTGTCCGAGGAATTTCGAGAACTCTGCAAGAGTCAAGGAATTACAGTATTTATGGCTCTAGTAGCCTTATTCCAAACTGTACTTTATCGATGTACTCCAGAAGAAGAGATCTGTCTAGGTACTCTCACATCTATCCGTAATCATGCTCAGATAGAAAAACGAGTAGGAAATTTTTCTAATAATCTCCTGCTGAAGACAAATTTTAGCGACGATCTACGTATCTGTGATCTATTTAAGCGAGTTCGAGAAACAACTCTTGATGCCTTTATAAATCAAGATATTCCGTTTCAATCTTTGTCTAATATTTTAGAAGTTCCTCAATTCCAAGTTTTGCTTTTAGTAAGAGATAGTAGCGCAGCTCAAAATCTAGAGCTTCCAGGTCTAGAAATTCAAGATTTTCCCATTGACTTAGGATTTACTCGCATGGAGCTGAGTTTAGATCTTACTGATGATGGTCGGAGTTCTATAGGAGGAAAATTAGAATATAAAAAACAGTTGTTTGACTATATTATAGTCAGACGAATTGCAGTTAATCTGAAGAACTTGGTCGAACAAGCTGTCAACAATTCGGAGCAATTAATCTCGGAAATAATTCTTCCAGAAAATATCGATATAAAATCACCAGATCAATTTATTCAGCAAACTCATAAATCTTCATTTGTTTTACCTCAAACAGAAATAGAAAAGCAGTTGGCTAAAATTTGGTCAGAATTATTTCAAGTAGATTCAATTAGTATTGATGACAATTTCTTTGAACTTGGTGGACATTCGCTGTTAGCCGTACGTTTATTTAATCAAATTGAGCAAAGCTTTGGTAAAAACCTTCCCCTATCCACTCTTTTGAAAGCTCCAACAATCAAAGGAATAGCCAATTTACTACATAATGATTGTGATAGTGTAGCTTGGTCGCCTTTAGTTGAAATTAAGTCAGGTGGCTCTAAAACTCCACTATTTTGCCTTCATGGAGGGGGGTTTAATGTTCTCATATATAAAGACCTAGCTACAAAATTAGATTCAAATCAGCCAGTTTATGCATTACAAGCAAGAGGCTTGATTACCGACACACCATTAAAGTATAGAATTGAGAGTATAGCATCTGATTACATTCAGGAAATCAAAAAAATACAACCTCAGGGCCCATACTTGCTAGCAGGCTTATCTAATGGAGGCGAAATAGCTTTGGAGATGGCACAACAAATTACTGCTCAAGGAGAAGAAGTAGCATTGTTAGCCATGTTTGATAGTTATGGACCCAATAGTCGTAAATTATTATCCTCTTTTCCTCGTTTAATGTCCTCACTATATTATGGTTTTCGCTATATTACTCCTCGAGTTATTGGTAAAATTATTAAACAAAAACCATCAGAAACTATTCTACAATCGTTTAAGTTACTTGAAGTTTTTGGTCGACAAAATAAACCGTCAAAAAAAGAAGTGCCAAAAGGATTAAGCAACAACAAGAATGACTTAAATTATTCCTCATCAGCGTCTTTTTTCCATCAATTTAATAATTGTTGTGATCGAATAAGCGATTTGATTATAGAACGATCTTCTTGGAGTTTCTTCAGTCCATTCGCTCAATTAAAAAGTGTTGAAAATTCTTTGGCATACAAAATGCTTCAGATGGAAAAAAACTATGCCATGGCTCATGAAAAATATGAGATTAAGCCTTATTCAGGTCATATTATTCTTTTTAGGGCAAGTGAGTCCCCTCCAGGATATTTACTCGATCCTCAGCTGGGTTGGAGCACAATAGCCAAACAGGGAGTAACAGTTTATGAGATTCCTGGACATCACACTTCGATAATGCAATCACAGCTACTAGCTGACAAAATGAAAGTTTTTATTGACAAAGCAATAGAGCATTCCTCAATTCAAGACAACGAATAAGTACTTGAATTAACTTGCTCATAAGCTGTCTATGTACATAGTGGGAATGAGGATAAATAAAGCACATGCTCAAAATTCTTGTAATCTTTGCTCTAAAAAGCTTTTGGGCTTTAAAAGACTTAATTCTTGGGAGACTTCAGAATATTGAACGTCCGAATTTACTTTTGACTTTCGCACAGCGATACTAAAGTTTTACATTGGGTAGTTGGTTGTTTTTAAATTCGTTCATGAGGATAAAAAATTGAAAATACTTTCAATTAAATGGTTCAAAAAAATTGAATACCTTTTAGAGGGTAATTACAAAGTACTCCTGAAGATGATAGCTTTATTCCTATCTACTTCTTTGTTCGAAGTCATTGGAATTGGGATGATTGCTCCTTTCATGAGCCTGGCTACTAATACTAAAGTAATAACCCAAAATAGAGTACTATATAGTGTTTATAAAGGACTCCACCTAAGATCTGAAAGTAGTTTTCTGGTGCTACTGGGTCTGCTCCTAATTATCAGTTTTTTCATCAAAGCTTTTCTTAATTTCAGTAATCAAAAGTATATTTTTGAATTTGGATTTAAATTGCAGGGCGAATTGGCTAACAGGTTAATGAAAGCATACTTGCATGCCCCCTATACTTATCATTTAGAAAAGAATAGTAGCATTATTGTGCAAAATATTATTGATGGAACCTCTACTTGTGCCAATAACATTGTTATGCCTCTGTTAACATTTATATCTAACAGCTTTGTGGCTATGCTATTAGTAGGGCTGTTAATTTTAACTAACGCACTAGCTACTATTGTTATTGCAGGTCTTTTAATACTGGGGATTGCCATCATAAAATTCATTAATGATCGACCCAGGAGTTGGGGCAAGAATGTTTACCAGTCCCGCATTGGGATGCATCGTCAGATCAATCATGGTCTGGGTGGACTCAAAGAAACTAAAGTAATTGGCTGCGAATCCTACTTTGAGCAGCAACTTCAAGAATATGCTAAAGCCTTTGGCAGAAATGCATCCCTGGCAGCGAGTTTTTCAAATCTTCCTCGCTATGCGCTCGAAGCTTTTATGATTACATTTCTAATTATCTTAACATTTATACTTCTCTTCACCAATGAGGGAGAACCTCAAAATTTAACGGCGGTACTCGGAGTATTTACTCTTGCCTCAATCCGTCTACTGCCGATCACGAGTCAAATGATTAAAATGAATAATTCATTACAGTATTATGCTCATACATTAGATCAGATTTACTATGACTTAAAGGTGTTGGAACAGACAGAGTCGTTCAGCCCTCCCCACTACTCGTACAACTTATCTAACAAACTTGACGTTTCACAAGAAAGTCTAACATTCTCCCGTCAGATTGTTTTAGAGAATGTGACTTATCGATATCCCAATGCTAGCAGCAATGCGCTTCAAGGGCTTTCTCTGGAAGTTAATAAAGGAGAATCAATTGGCCTTATTGGTAAATCTGGAGCTGGCAAAACTACTCTGGTAGATGTCATTCTGGGACTATTAATACCACAAAGTGGAGATATCAAGGTCGATGGGAACTCGATATATCAGAATCTGCGTTCCTGGCAGAATCTGGTGGGTTACGTTCCGCAGTCAATTTTTCTGATTGATGACACGTTGGAACGCAATATTGCCTTCGGAGTTCCCGACTCATTGATTGACCCTGACCGAGTTCGTCGAGCATTAGAGGCTGCTCAGTTATCAGAAATGGTCAAACAACTTCCTCAGGGATTGCAAACCACTATTGGAGAACGTGGTGTGATGTTATCTGGGGGTCAGCGTCAGCGGGTGGGAATTGCCAGAGCAATTTATCATGAACGAGAAATTTTGGTATTTGATGAAGCTACGGCTGCCCTCGACAATGAAACAGAAGGTTTAGTCACTGAAGCAATTAAATCACTCGGTAGCACAAAAACCATCATCATTATTGCCCATCGCCTTTCAACCATCGAACATTGCGATCACATACACGTAATTGAAGACGGACGTACTGTCAAGTCTGGCACTTACCAGGAAATAGTCCTTAATAAATAGTTTAAAAAAAAAGAGACTTGTGTGTTGGCTCAGAATCAAATCAGTCCAAAAAATAGCAAGTTTAGAAAAATAGAACCGAGAACTCCGAAGGAGAATAGCGGAGTTAGAGAAGAGCTTGGGATTGAACAGTAAAAATAGCTCGAAACCACCATCATCAGACGGATTAAAAAAGAAAAACGAAGTCAAATTTAACAACAAGTGAAAGTTTTACATCTCAGCACATCAGATCTTGAAGGGGGTGCTGCTCGTGCTGCTTATCGGCTACATCAGGGGTTGCAAACTATTGGTGTAGATTCGCAAATGTTAGTTCGAGCCAAAGATAGTTTGGATAAAACTGTAATCGCCAAACAGGATATCTTAACCAAGTTAGGACCGAGCGCAAATGGACTACCTTTAAAACTTCATCAGAAAAGAGATCGCGGTATGTTTTCAGCCCAGTGGTTTTCCGACGCGATCGCAGCAAAAGTCAAACAACTCAATCCCGATCTAGTTAATCTTCACTGGATTTGTAATGGTTTTGTCCAAATAGAAACATTAGCTAAATTGAACAAACCACTAGTTTGGACTCTTCATGATATGTGGCCTTTTACGGGTGGTTGTCATTACACTCAAGATTGCGATCGCTTTCAAAAGGCTTGTGGAAAATGCCCCCTATTCAAACGTAACCTTAGTAGTGATTTATCCCATTGGGTATGGCAGCGCAAGGCTAAAGCTTGGCAAAATTTAAATTTAACCATTGTTAGTCCTAGTCATTGGTTAGCTGAACAAGCCAAAAGTAGTTCTTTGTTTAAATCTTTTCCCATTGAGGTGATTCCTCACGGTTTAGATTTAGCCAAGTATAAACCAGTCTCTAAAATAACTGCTCGTCAACTTTTTAATTTACCACTAAATAAAAAACTAGTTTTATTTGGGGCATCTCCAGGAACTACAGGCGATAGTAGAAAAGGGTTGCAATTTTTACAACCAGCCATAAAAAGACTTTTACAACAAACCAAATCCCAAGATTTAGATTTAGTAATTTTTGGTGCGACAGCTCCTCAAAAACCAATTAATCTAGAATTCCCAGTTCATTATCTGGGTCAATTTTTTGATAACATTTCACTGGCACTAGTTTATTCTGCTGCTGACGTAATGGTAGTACCGTCAATGCAGGAAGCTTTCGGACAAACTGCTTCTGAATCATTGGCTTGTGGAACTCCAGTAGTGGCTTTTAATACTACTGGACTTAGAGATATTGTAGACCACCAACAAAATGGTTATTTAGCTGAACCTTATGAAACTCAAGATTTAGCTAGGGGAATTTCTTGGATATTAGAAGATAAAGAAAGACACCAGCAACTAAATATTCAAGCTCGCGACAAAGCAAAAAAGGAATTCAATTTGGATTTACAAGCCAAACGTTATTTATCTCTTTATCAAGAAATTATTACAGCCTAAAAAAGGCCATACAAGATGATTATGTATAATCTGCACTCTAAGCTTCGAAAAGTATTAGAGAAGTCTGTCTCTATTGATCGCCTAATGCTTTTCGATCTTTCAATTTATGGTCATCATCCTGAGTATATCCAATATTTATTAAATTATTGGCATCAAAAAAAGCTTTCAGGACAAATCATCGTACTCGTATCCCCTCGTTTTTTGCTCGAACATGCGGATGTTGTTCAACTTGGCCAACAATTAGACCCTGAAAATATTCAGTTTTTTCCTATCAGTCAAGAAGAAGAAGACAGTCTAAAACCTCGTAATAATAGTCTAAATCGTAATTTACGTAATTTTCAAGAGTGGTTTATCTTTTGCCGTTACGCAAAACGACTAAAGATCGATCACGCTCTATTGATGTACTATGACACCTATCAATATCCACTAGCACTTCGGCTAAATCCTCCTTGCCCCGTTTCTGGTATTTATTTTAGACCTAAATTTCACTATAAATTTTTTGCCCACCTACCTGCTGGCTATAGTGATATTCAGGTTAGGTGGGAAAAGATGCTTCTCAATCTAGTTCTTAGTAACTCTAAATTAAGAACTTTATTTACTATAGATCCCTTTGTTGTTAAATACTTAAAGCAAAAGCTAGAAAATCCGAAACTGCTCTATTTACCCGATCCAGTTCAAGTCCATCAATATTCTCAAGACCAACTCAACCAAGTGAAAGATTCTTTAAATATTGATTCTAATCGAAAATTATTTCTGCTTTTTGGTGCTTTAACTGATCGCAAGGGAATATATCAACTTTTAGACTCTATTCCTTTTTTACCTGAAGAAATCTGTAGCACAATTGCTATTGCCTTAATCGGAGAAACTTCTGAAGAGCATCAATATCGAATCGAAAGTCGAATTGCAAGGTTAACTAGTCGATATCCTATTGAGATCTATCGCAAATATGAGTTTCTTCCTGAAGAACTTGTCCAAGCCTATTTTGAGGTTTCTGATTTTATACTAGCTCTATATCAACGCCATGTTGGTATGAGCGGCATTCTTAATCTGGCAGCAGCCAAGCAAAAGCCAGTATTGAGTTCAGACTACGGTCTCATGGGGGAATTAGTTAAGCAATATCATTTAGGACTTACGGTAGATTCGACCGATCCAAGAGTGATCGCTTTGGGAATTGAAAAAATACTAAGCTCTATCTTCTCAGATAAAGATTTGGTCAAAATGCAGAAGTTTACCGACCAAAATTCAGCTTCTCAATTTGCGCCAACTATCTTCAAACGATTACTTCAAAACTTTCAATAGCTTTAATTCCTGAAAATCTTCTCCTAAACTCATCTTTAATTCAAATAAAACCCGTGCATAAGATAGTCAATCAGTTGCTTCACACTGTACATCCTAATTTTTTTATTCGATGAATTGACTATTAATCTTAACCTGGTTAGCTGAATTAATTTATTATTCCCTTCACTATCCAAATTACAATCATCAAGCAAAATTAACCATATCTTTTTTGATAATGATAGAAAATTTTCCACCTCTAGTAAGTATAATTGTCACGTCATACAATTATGAGCAATTTTTGCCTCGAGCTATAGATAGCGCTATCAATCAAAGCTATGATCATACTGAAATAATTGTAGTTGATGATGGCTCAACTGATAGTTCACCAAATATTATCAAGAGCTATAAAAACAATATTATTCCAATTCTCAAGGATAATGGAGGACAATCTTCAGCAATTAACGCAGCTTTTAGGGTAAGTAAAGGAGATATTATTTGTTTTCTTGATTCTGATGACACTTTTCTTCCTCAGAAAGTATTGCAAGTTGTTGATGTATTTCAACGCAATTTAGACATTGGTTGGTGTTTTCATCCTTTGCAGTATATTGACTATAAAAATAATTTTTTATGCTACTATCCACCAGCACCTCAAAATTCTCACAATGAAATTGATTGGAGACACCAAATAATTTCCCAAGCGAAACATCCTAATTGGGGTCCTCCTACTTCTGGTATTTGCTTACGGCGTTCACTTCTACAGTCAATTCTCCCTTTACCTGAAGCTGTAACTCAATCACCCGATACTTGTTTGCGAGTTATGGCCCTTGCTTCCGAAAAAGGATTTTTTCTCAATCTGCCTCTCTCAACAATGAGAATACATGGGAATAATGCACGCTATAAAGCAAGTCCTCAAATTAAATTAGAACAAGCTTCCTGGATGAGGCAAAAATCACCAAGACTAAGGAAATGCGCTAATAAAAACTTTAGCTATGGGCTTTGTAATTTTTGGAAGCCTGGCTCTGCTGACTTAAATCTTGAAAAATTGATTGATGACTATTTGTCCCAATCTTCAGTATTAGAAAACTTAGAAATAAAGTTCAGGGCTGCTTTTCACTATTTTTCTCATAAATAATTTAGTAATGCTATATCAGAAAATAATCTATTTATTAAGACAATGCGAATAATTAATCCTCAGCTAGAACAGAATATTAAACAAAAAAAACCGATCAAACTTGATCTTGGTAGCGGTGGTATTAGAATGTACTATTTTGTCGCACTAGATAAACTGCCTAATATACGTAAAAATATTCCGTCTTTTTATTCTGATGTGCGCTTCCACATTGAATCTATCAATATTGAATTCCATCGTTCAAGTATATGCGATAAATTGCTGGCACGTTGTTTGACCAATTTAGTGAATAGAAATATACATTGGCAGAACTTCTACGAAAGAAGACTTTGCCATTTATTTCATGCCCAACAGATTCGATACATCCTAAAACCTGATAAGGAATACAAGTAAGGCTCTACCGAACTTATATTGTTGAATTGGGGTAAAAGGCTGATCTGTCAAAGGATTTAGGAAAAAATATACAAAATCAAACTATCTGGAACTAAAATTTATAAAAGTGGCGCGAAAAGTTTTTATTATCGCGCCTTTCAAATAATTTTTAAATGAACACTTCTCTCAAAAGAATATGAGATAGTTCAAAAAGTAATTTTTGATTTTTAGCGCTCGCGCCTTGAAATTCCCATAAGTTCAAGATAGTACATTTGGTCACCTTAACAGGGGTAGTCCTAATTCCAGTAAAGTTTAAAAAGAGCTATTTTTCTTACCAACATATCCTCGCTATCCTCGCAGTGAGGTTAGAAAAAATATTATGGATGTTGATTGATGATTGCTCATTTATAAGTACCTGGACAGATTTATTTACACAAAGGTTTGTTTCTATAACTGGCTTACAGTGTAGTTTTTTATGTAATTAATTTTTTTACTACTTAATAGATTAATAATAGCGAAAAATTTCACTGAATTCTTATCTCTTATTAACTACTACTACAATAAATATTCTAGTGATGAATAGTCCCCGCATCGGCTGGCTTCTGACGTCAGCCTTTTATTACTGGCAACCTACCATAAGTCATTTGACCAAACTTTTTCCCCAGACCACTATATTCACTAGCCGTTGGCATGGATTTGCCCCAGGGTTTGAAGACTCGGTCAAAGTTGAAATAGTCGGAAAAAGAAAGGTTATACCAATAACCAAAGCATTAACGGGCTACGGCAATAACTTTACTTACCTACCCTTGAGTATTGTCGGTCGGTTGCTAAAGTTTAAGCCTCAGGTTATCTTTTCCAATTCTTTTGGAATTTGGACCATCCTAACGCTGCTCTTTAAACCTCTGGGTAAATGGCGAGTCGTCATTGCTTACGAAGGTAGTTCCCCCAGCGTAGACTATCGTAACTCAGTATTGCGTATAGCTATGCGGCGATTAATGGTGAAAGCATCAGACGCCTGCATCACCAACAGTCATGCTGGTCAAGCCTATCTTACAGAAATCCTGAACGCCAAAGAAAATCATGTTTTTGTGCAACCCTATGAAGTTCCTGCAGCAAACTCCATGTCAGGGGGAAATGTAACGGAACAAGTATTTTCCCAAGACAAAAAACCTGTTTTCCTGTTTGTCGGAAGTGTTAACCCTAGAAAAGGGTTGAATTTGTTACTAGAAGCCTGTGCAATACTAACAAAACAGGGGTATGAACACTCCTATACATTGTTAGTTGTGGGTGATGGTTCCCAACGCCAGGAATTAGAAGAATTCAGTCAAAAAAATAACTTGACAAATTGCATAAAGTGGGCGGGAAGAGTAGACTACGGTGAGTTAGGAAAGTATTTTGGTATGGCTGACGTATTTGTGTTGCCTACTCTAGAAGATACTTGGGGTGTGGTGGTACTAGAAGCCATGGTTTTGGGCAAACCAGTACTTTGTTCAAAATGGGCTGGTGCATCAGAGCTAGTAGTTGAAGGGGAAAATGGTTATAGTTTTGACCCCAATGAACCGGAAAAACTTGCAGAATTGATGGGTCGTTTTATTGGCAAACCGGAGTTAGCGATCGCTATGGGAAAGAAATCACAGCATTTGATGGATCAATATACTCCAGAAGCTGCAGCCAAGTTTCTAGCAAAAGTAACATCTTTTGTTTTGGAGGCAAAATCAAGTGAGTAGTAACCTGAAAGTTCTTCTGTCTGCCTATGCTTGCAGACCGGGTGAAGGTTCTGAACCAGGGGTGGGTTGGCAAGTTGCTCGGGAGTTAGCGAAACATCATAAAATCTGGGTAATTACTAGGGAAAATAATCGTCCCTATATTGAAGTTGAACTAAATAAAAATTCGATTCCTGGATTGAATTTTATCTATTGCGATACGCCTAAGTGGTTGGTGAAATTAAATCTCAAGCAGCAGATAGTATATCTCCACTATTATGTTTGGCAAATTCAAGCTTATTTTTCTGCCCGCCAGCTACATCAGAAAGTCGGTTTCGACCTCGTGCATCATGTAACCTATGTTAGATATTCATCTCCTAGTTTTCTTTCATTGCTTCCTATTCCCTTCATTTGGGGTCCGGTGGGGGGCGGAGAATCAGCGCCCAAAACCTTTTGGCCAGATTTTAGTTTGCGAGGAAAAGTTTATGAGATTTTCAGAAACTTAGCTCGTAGGTTGGGAGAACTCGATCCATTTGTGCGGCTAACCGCTAGGCGGAGTGTTTTCGCTAGGGCTACAACAGAAGATACAGCCGAACGACTACGAAAATTAGGTGCAGAAAATATTCAGGTTGTCTCTCAGTTAGGATTATCTGAGCAAGAGATCGCTCAACTTGCCAAATATGGACAGTCGGAACCGAATGCAGTTCGATTTATTAGTGTGGGTCGCCTCCTGCACTGGAAAGGATTTAATTTGGGATTAAGAGCTTTTGCTCAAGCAGATTTGCCCGATAATGCCGAATATTGGATTGTGGGAGATGGACCAGAGCGATCGCGGCTAGAATCTCTTGCAGAAGAATTGGGCATTGACCACCGAGTCAAATTCTGGAACAAACTTTCTAGAAAAGAGACATTACAAAAACTCGCAGAATGTCTTGCGTTGATTCATCCAAGTTTACACGAATCCGGAGGACTAGTTTGTCTAGAAGCAATGGCAGCAGGTCGCCCCGTCATTTGTTTAAATTTAGGAGGACCCAGCATATTGGTAACAGAGGAGACAGGCTTCAAAGTGTCTGTTCATAATCCTGAACAGGTAGTGAATGAGCTAGCTTTAACAATGATTCGTTTAGTCAAAGAACGAAACACATGGATGAGTATTGGACAATCAGCCCAACAAAGAATTAAAGACTTATACAACTGGGAAAGCAAATGTCAGAGTTTGGCTAAATTATATCAAGAAATTATTATCAAATAATACATAGTTAATGTTAACAGCAAGTTGAGCTTTTCAATATTAGGAGGATTAATGCTTAAAACAATTGCTAATAAAGTCAAAATAGCTACATCTGATATTAAATATTAATTATAAAGTCCAATTCTGGTAGTTCCAGAACCATTTCTACTTTACCGCTTATACTCTACAAGCCAGTCAATGCAGAAATTTTACTGGCAGAAAAAAGTAACGAGGTATGTTGTTCAGCGCCACAGAGCTAAATTAGCTGGTAAATAGGAACCCCTATTAAGCCTATTTCTATAAGAGTATGATTCTCATCAACCAATGATGTCTGCATTGGCTAGACACATACGCACAATGGGTCAATTTTGGTACAGAAAAGCGGAGGTATTGTTTTGCTGAACAAAATTATGTGCAAGCCGCCTTGTATTTAACTATTGCATTTGTCGCCAACCCCTCCTATTCATTACCCCGCGTCTGGAGACAAAAATTATCTCCCAAAACTAGATCTAAAAATGAATATTTCAAAAAGTTTTAGAAGAAATTTATGAAGTCATTTTACAAGGAGACCTTCCAACAGATTACACCGGGCGTATCTAGCGTAATCGTTTTGTAGTTTATCTAATTACAAAAACCAATGCTGATTCGCTAGGTTATGGTTGCTGACCCAGAGGGTAAAGACAAAGTTGAGCAGTACATAGCCGTACCTAATTTATTTTTCCTAAAGTATAATTTTTATTTAGCTTACGTAATATTTTTTCTTGATATTTTTGTTTCTTATTATAGATTTTTTGTATCAAACTTGACTTAGGAATACCCATAAAACATCCTAAATAATGTTTAAATTCATTTTCTAAGTCTAATGACCAAAATTTTGAATTAGGTTTAATGACTTGGCCAAAAAGTCTTTTAAAACCATATTTTTTCTGTCCAGGTAAGTGCCAAATTGTCAGTTCCAAGGCTTGCTCTGCAGTTACTATTTCACTAGGCTCACCGCTAGGTGAATAATTTAATCCCCAAATCCTTCTAATGTATGAATTTGCAGTTGCTTCTTCAAAACCTAACTTATGGTAAATATAACTAAGTACATATGCTTCCTCCAGAAGTTTTGGTTTGTTCTCATTAAATCTTTTCAAACAGTTATTCCAAACTGGATCTACTTCTTTTGATATGATTTTGATAAAATTTCCACAGGCCGCAATCCATTCTCCACCAAAGTAGTAAGGGATTTGTTTCATCTCATGATTACTTAGTTCTTTATATATTTCTTTTAAATCTTTACCGCTCAAATCATTCGTAGATCTACGATCCATACGATAACCTAAAATACCATATTTATCTAAATCATCTGAAATTCTTTTGGCACTATTCACCCAAACGCAATCTGAATCCAAAATAATATATTTTTGGTTGTTTTCATCTATTTTACTAAGATATTTGAGAATATCAAATAAGTAAAATTGATTGCGCCAAGAGCCATAAAAATACTTTGGAGTTTTATAAGTTAATGGTAGCGTTATAAGTTTAATTCCATTTTTATTTAAAAAGTCTTGAGCTTTAAAATTACCGATATCAGGAAACAGTTCTAAATTAGTAAAAAGTATATGATTTGCATTTGGATTTTGACGCAGACTAGAAGAAAAAAAAACAATTACACAACGCAGATATATTTCTTGAAATTCTTTTGAGGATGACTTACCCCCTACTTGAGGATATAAGCTTTCCTCTTCTATTGAGTCGGAGTAAAACCAAGTACAAATATTGGTTGAATTCGTCATTATCTGTAATTTTTTCTCTAGAGGACTAACGAATATAGTTTATAACATAAAATTTTTAAACTGTTCAGAGTATGATAGACCTCTTGCATAATTAATTGAGAGTATTTCTATTAAACTCTATAAAACCCTAATAACAATACATCTGGCGATTATTAAAATTCAATTAAACGACCGAAATTCGTATTTTGCAAGAGGTCTAATGCAAGAGCAAAAAAACAAATTGATTAATCCTGCCGTAGTCATTTTCAATAGCCTTCTACTTCCTCCATCCCAGACGTTTATTCGAGATCCTGCAGAAAAGTTACAGCAATTTACTGCTTACTATGTTGGCTCTCGTCGGGTTTCTGGTTTAGATTTACCCCCAGAGCGTACTTTGGTCGTTAATCAGGAGAATTTTATCGGGAAAATCGAGGAGCAACTTTTTAAGCTTACTAGCTTTGCTCCCATACTCTATCAGCAGGTGCAGCAACTTAACCCAGTTTTAATTCACGCTCAATTTGGCCTAAGTGGAGCACTGATTCTACCTTGGGCGCGATCGCTTCGCATTCCCCTGATCGTTCACTATCGGGGTGCAGATGCCACAATTGACGAAGAATCATCCCGTTATACTTCTCTTAACCATTGGCTTTACTTCCAGCGCAAGGAAGAACTTAAGCGGGAGACTCGGCTGTTTATTACTGTCTCGAAATTCATTAAAAATAAGCTAGTCGAACAGGGTTTTCCTCCTGAAAAAATTATTTCTCACTACCATGGAGTCGATCTCGATCTATTTCGCCCAGAACCCGAAATTAAGCGCCAACCTATTGTCTTGTTTGTTGGTCGCTTTGCAGAAAAGAAAGGATGCGAATATTTAATTCAGGCAATGGCTAAGGTGCAATCGGAATTGCCCGATGTGGAATTGGTGATGATTGGCGATGGTCCTCTAAAACCTAAATTAGAAGCACAAGCTGCTAAATTGCTAAGTCGCTATCGCTTTTTGGGAACGCAGCCCCCTGATATAGTCAGAAATTGGATGAATCGGGCTTGGTTGTTGGCTGCACCAAGCGTCACCGCTTCTCAAGGAGATTCTGAAGGACTTCCCAATGTAGTTCTTGAAGCTCAGGCGATGTCACTTCCAGTCGTCAGTACAATTCATGCTGGCATTCCAGAAGCGGTTATTCATGGTGAAACGGGCTTTCTCGTTCCAGAACGAGACTGGGAAAGTCTTGCTGAATATGGATTGAAATTGTTACAAGATAATCGACTATGGCAATATTTTAGCCTCAAGGGACGCAACCATATGGAGGGAAATTTTGACCGCTCAAAGCAAACGCGAGTTTTGGAAAATATCTATGAATCCGTTTTGCGTGGTGAACGGTTTGATTAGGACTAACTTTTAACACTAAAAAAGCCTGTTTGAAAATTCAAAACTAGTAGTCTGTCAAGATAGAAATGAGGAATAGAAGTATGCAGGGTAGTGGGGAGCAGCGGTCAGACCCCGCGTTATACGCTTGCGAAGCTCTACCCGAAGGGGCAGCGGTATCCTTTAGGGCGGCGGCAGACGTTTATCCAGAGCACCGATTTGGACAAGCCCAGCTCCGTGTTCTGGGCAAACGCCAGTTCCTACAACGGGGCGGGGCGTATAAACTTCTGGGGTCTCCCCAGAAGACAGCCCCTTGGGAACCCCCGCAACGGACTGGCTTGGGAATGCTGCCCAAGAGAGGGAGCATGGGGAAAAATTTATCCCTCAAAACAAAGTTGACGTTCTACTAGGTGGATAGCTAGCTTAGAAAAGCTCCAGGTCAAATGCCTGAGCATAAGATTTATAGAGTATGGTTTCGGTAAAACTGAAAATCCTTCGGTATTTTGATTGCTTTATGAGAGTCAATCATTAATTTTTTCCTATTTCTTTTCCTTCCTTAACTATTTCTACCTTCTCCACTTTCTATTAATAAACAAAATTATGAAAATTCTAATTACTGGAGTAGTTGGCTTTATTGGCTACCACTTAGCACAAGGATTATTATCAGAAGGCAATCAATTCATGGTATTGATAATCTTAACAACTATTATGATGTTGCTCTCAAGCAAGCTCGCCACGAAATCATTGAGCATGATTTAGGCTGGTATTGTATGACATAACAAAAATATATTATTTACTGTGTTATTGTTCATTTATTATTCGAAATACATATAATGGTTTTTGGATACTACTCTTGTCAAAACTTAGAATACTTAAGTAAACACTATGATGCAAACAAGAGTTTGCTATGTCTGCCATCAAAAGAGTTATTGACAAACAATAATTTTTTACTGAGTAGAATCTGGTTACATCCAACTCGTGAATCTCTATATTATGCTTTACTTTTACTTCATAAAAATATTCAAACGAAAAGAGTATGTTCTATTATAAATACTATAGTTAAACTTCAAAATCAGGACTCGCACGGCACTAACTACGCAGGTTGGCCAAAGTTTTTAGAAAGCACGTATTTTAGAAGTCCAGGTGAATATTGGAAGTATGATAGAAACTGGATAGAATTTATTGGTATTGGATTGCTGAAAATTTTACTCAATGAAACATATCGAACAAGACTTGATTCTGGCTTGATTAAAGCAATTACTTCCTCAGTTAACCATGCTGCTATAGCAATCAAGCAAAGAAATATTAGTCCTGACTACACTAATATTTACGTAATAGGAATGTGTTTAACACTATTAGTAGGAAAGCTTTTGGATGATGAAGACTTATATCAACATGGCTCGAATCGCTTAGATGAGATATACATCAATGCTATAAATTGCGATTGTTTTGTCGAATACAACAGTCCAAATTATTCACTGATAACACTTAGAACTTTCTATTATTTAAGAGCGATTCTTAGTGACCGACGCTACTCGCATAATAAGCTTTTAATAAAAAAAGTCAATGAATTATATAATCTTGCTTGGCGAGAAATTTCTAATCATTTTCATGCACCAACTAGGCAATGGGCAGGTCCTCATAGTAGAAGTTACTCCCCGCTGTTAAAATCTAAAACGATCAAGTTCATCAAAAACATAACAGCAGATTCTAATGCTACTAAAACAAAAAACGACTCTATATTACTTGATAAAAAGCCAGATGATTTTCAAGTTCCACTTAATCTTCGACATTTTTTCCTAGCGACAGATCGGCCAAGAACGATAACTAACTGCATTTTTTCCAGAATCCCCCCGCAAATTTTAAGCACATATCTAACACCTAAATTCACAATTGGAACAGTTAACTACAGCGATCTTTGGAGTCAGCGAAATTCGCTCATAGCTTATTGGAGAGGACTTGAAGAGACACGCTATCTTCGTTTACGTTGTTTACATAATGGTCAAGATTTTTCTGCTGCACAACTTTTCTGTGTACAGGACAAGGGAAATATTCTCGGTGCTATTAATTTTTCTACTGATATCGGCAAAGAGAATCCCTATATATCAAAGTCTAGAATCCATCGATTTGGATTTCTAACCTATGATCTGCGTATCAGATTTGAATTTGGTAGCACTTCTCGAATTCCCAATCTAACAATACTTAAACAGTCAAATTCCTCATTAACGTTTGAAGTTGACTCTATCTACTTCAATTTCTCAATTCCCTATGGAAGATTTGATTTTCACAAATTAAAGTGGTCAATATCAAGGAGCAAAAAAACTTTAAATCTTGATATATTACTCTATTCTGGCTGGATAAAGTTAATTAACTTCTCAAGTCTTAGTCTAGCGATTATTTCCTTTTCTTTGAAGATGACAAATAATTTATCTACTCTTAAAGAGGAATTAATTGATATAGAAATTATCAATGAAATGCTTACTTTATCTGGAAAAAATCTATTATTATCTGTCAAATTAAAACCAGATCTTCTTAAGAATTTAAGAGAAAGTTTTTTGGGTATACAATATAAAAAATAAGTCGAAACTTTAACTTGAACATATATCATATATCTTGGTAAATTATCTCTAAGTTCTGGTTTTGTATATGTAAATTGAAGTTACAGCAAACATCTTTTCGTTCCTTTTTACTTAGAGCATGCCAGCGCTCTGAATCCTGAATAAGTTGCTCTATCTCGGAGATCGCTTCCCAAAGGGTGTAGGATTGGAAAAATTTATTGATTGGTATCGCGCATACTATAGTAAAAGCTGTGTGCAACTTTCTACAAAAGAATAAGGTACTCAGCTTGTCTTTGGCAAAGTCTTATTTCTAGAAGCTACTATAATCAATGGCTCAAAAAAAGTTGCACACGGGATATAGTAATTCTTCCATCAATGCAAGATATTTAGTAGCCCTGGTTGACGGACAAAACGTGAAGCAAGAGGGTTAAATTTTTTGTTTTAAGATCGGTGATAACTCAATAGCTTTTCCCGCAAAAATCAAAATCTATACAGAGTCAGGATTTGAGGTACTTATGTCAGGCAGCCACCTGAACTGCTTGTAGTATTCCGAGAGCGTATCCTCCGAGTGTGAGAGAAACCGAATCTTTCACCTTAATTTTGTTTGTTCTCCATATTTTAACTATTCTCACTAAATTATTTGCCTCAATGAATAATAAAATACAGTTTTTGTTTACCTTGCTTATCTCGGCAATATTAATAATATTACTCAATAAAGTAAAAGTGTTTAAGCATATCTTTTTCCTCTTTCCAGCTCAATCAGTCCAAGTTGCAGACAAATCGGTTGAATTACCGGCAGATTCAGGCTATTTTAATATAGAAGATTTAAGTGATAATAAAGTTGCAAACGAATCGTTTGAATTCCCAGCAGATTCGGGCTATGTTAACGTAAGAGATTTTGGTGCAAAAGGTGATGGCATCGCCGACGATACAGAAGCATTGAGAAAAGTTTTGGGTCGAAATAAAAAAGACAATGGCGGAGCAATCCGCTCTATTTATATTCCTAACGGTACCTACCTCGTTTGCAATACCCTAGAGTGGGGAGATAAAAAGAAAGATGTTAGAGGAGAAAGTCGCGATGGGGTCATTATCAAGCTCATGGATAACTGTCCTGGGTTCCAAGATCCTAAGAGTCCCAAGAAAGTCCTTCAGATCGAATTTGGTCATGGCGGACAGAACTTTAACCAGCGCCTACGAAACATTACAGTCGATGTTGGCAAAGGAAATCCAGGTGCGATCGGGATAGGCTTTCATACCAATAACGGCGGCGGTGTTTTTAACGTAGCTATTCGTTCTAGCGATCCCCAGAAGCGCGGACATACAGGCTTAATGATGGATAAGGCATGGCCGGGACCGGGACTAATTGAGAATGTTTATATTGATGGGTTCGACACTGGCATCTTTATCACCCACGATCAATACAGCATGACCTTTGAACATATTACGCTTGCTAACCAACGTAAAGTAGGTCTTGTGAATGCGTGGAATACTTTAGCGATTCGCGACCTCAAGAGCATGAATCGCGTCCCAGTCGTGGAAAATTATGGGAAGATGGCATTGATGGCGCTGATCGATGCCGAACTGACTGGCGGCGATCTCAATTCTCCCGCCATTATCAACCACAGCGAGGGAGTGTTATTTGCACGTAATATCAAGACCAAGGGATACAAGCAAGCGATCGACAATCAAGCGGGCAACAAGCAGCAGGTCAAGGGGCCAAACGTCGATGAGTTTGTCTCCAATCAGATTTCTAGCCTGTTCTCCAGTCAGCCAAAATCCCTGAGATTGCCAATTGAAGACCCCCCCAACATTCCTTACGGCGACCCCAAGACTTGGGTTAATGTCACTAAGTTTGGGGCTCAACCTAACGATACGGAAGACGATGGGGCCGCAATTCAGAAAGCGATCGATTCAGGTGCAGAAACCATTTATCTACCTGCTGGAGTTTACAGATCTCAACAAAGCATCTTAGTTCGTGGTAACGTGCGCCGCCTCTTCGGTCTCAACGCTAGCATGGTTTTTAACGTACCTGGCAAGCCAGCGTTTATCGTTAAAGATGGCAAGTACGATGCAGTAGCTGTAGATATAGACGGTAATTATGGTAACCAAAGCAGTTACTGGATCGAGCATGCCTCTAAAAGGACTCTAGTGCTTGGCAGCGGTAGCTACATTAACACAGTGCCTGGTGGCAAGGTTTTCATCGAGGACGTTGTGGCAACCCCCCTGATTTTCGACCGCCAGAAGGTTTGGATGCGGCAGATCAATACCGAAAGTTACGAGCACAACCCTCATATAGTCAATAAAGGGGGCGACCTGTGGATTTTGGGGCTCAAGACAGAAAAAGACCGTACCATTATTGGAACCTATGATGGCGGACGCACAGAGGTATTAAGTGGACTCCTTTACAAAAACCGAGAGCGCATTGGTCCTGCACCAGCTTTTATCTGCGAAGATTGCCAGATGAGTTTAGTTTATCGCAATAAAGGCATAGCATACCAGACTCAGGTGCGAGAAATACAAAATGATATAACCAGGGAATTTTCCGTAAGAGAGCTACCGGCTTCGAATGGACGAATGCCTCTATTTGTTAGTCATTGACATCAGTGCCATCAGTGCTAGGATCGGGAAAATTATTATCATTATCTGAGCTAATTAATATTATTAATTATAAAAAGTTAGAATAATCAAGAAAGCTTTTTTTCTTTAGAACAAATTTTAAAGTTTGATTCTCTGCCATTGTGCCAATAGCTATATGTCAGAACCTGTCAAGAGCAAAATAGCTTGATTATTTGACTTATTCTATATGATTTACCCACCATTTAAATTTAATCAATTAATATAAAAACGATAATTTATTTTATAAAGGCTTTCTTAGATATTAGTTGAGCGAATTATTAAATACTATAAAGAGAAAAAATATTTAACAATGCATATCCTGAGTATTCATAATCAATATAAAATTCGTGGGGGAGAAGATGAGTCGACAGAATCAGAAAAATTACTATTAAGAGAAATGGGTCATCAAGTTGATGTGTATCAGAAAAATAATGACCAGATTTCTGAATATAATCCTGTCCATTTAGCCTTAAGAACCATTTGGTCTCAAGAAGCTTACCAGAATGTCAGACAGAAACTAAAGCAACATGGTAGCAATCTGATCCATGTCCAGAATTTTTTCCCTTTAATTTCTCCTTCAGTATATTACGCCGCTAGAGCTGAGGGCGTCCCTGTAATTCAGACGCTGCGTAACTACCGCCTGATATGTCCTAATGGTCTTTTTTTTCGAGATGGTCGCGTGTGTGAGGATTGTTTGGGCAATTTTGTTCCCTATCCTGGTGTCATACACGCCTGCTATCGTAATGATTTAAAAGCAACAGCTACTACAGCGGCAATGGTTACCTTGCATCGAATGATAAGGACTTGGTCTAAACAGGTCAACTTGTTCATTTCTCTAAGCAAATTTGCACGGCTGAAATTTATTGAGGCTGGTTTCCCTCAAGAAAAAATTATAGTTAAGCCTAACTTTGTGCATCCCGATCCAGGTATAGGAGAAGGTAGTGGAGGTTATGCTCTTTATGTAGGTAGGCTTTCGGTAGAGAAAGGATTGGACGTTCTGCTAGCTTCTTGGGAACATCTGAGTGAAAAAATTCCCCTCAAAATTGTTGGGGATGGTCCTTTGGCAGAGCAGGTAGTAGAAGCCACAAAATGCCTGCCTCAGATTGAATGGCTAGGACGCCGACCGATGAAAGAAGTTTATAAACTTATGGGAGAGGCCATGTTTTTGATTTTCCCCTCGAAATGGTATGAAACCTTTGGTCGGGTAGCTATTGAGGCTTTTGCTACAGGAACACCCGTGATTGCCGCTAACTTAGGTGCGATCGCTGAATTAGTTGAAGACCGAAGAACTGGGGTTCATTTTTCTCCTGGAGATGCACTTGACTTAGCAGCTAAAGTGGAGTGGATATTGAAACATCCCAGACAACTCAGGCAAATGCGCATGGAAGCAAGAGCAGAATTTCTAGCTAAATATACTGCCCAAACTAACTACCAACAGCTCATGGAAATTTATAATTTAGCTCTTAGCCTTTAATAATTAAACTCAAGTAAACATTTTGATTTTTTCGTGGATAATCGAAATTTAGTTCGACAAAGACAACCAACAAAACAAAGTAATAGCAAGCAAATCTCTAATTCTAATTTAGTATTTTTTGCTTTTTGTTCGACGTTTTTTCCTCGCATTTTTACCACATGGTTAGGCTTTCCTTCGATTGTCAATATTTCGCACCTGGGCATTGTTCCTCTGGTATTCATCTTGATTTTGATGACAACTAGAGTTAATAATTTCAAACAAATTGCCATTGTACGAAGTTTATTGATGGCTTTGGTATTATTTTTGAGCATAAATTTTGCTAGTGCTATCTTAAATGAGGCTGGTACTATTAATGCTATTGTTAACTTTTTACTTTTGACAGAGAACTTTTTTTTTCTCATAGCACTAATTAGTATTCCACTGACTTCAGAAAGACATCAAGAATTACAAATTTATCTAGTAGCAGCTTCTCTATTTAATCTCTTTTTTGCCTTCATACAAGAATATATCCTGGGAATGGGCGATATCAACCCAGATTATGTCCAAGGAGTTTTTTATGAATCTGGTGCTGGTCATGTTATTAGTGCCTCAGTTTCAATGACCTTTGGTCTCTACTTCTTAACTACTTTAAAAACAAACCCTCTTTGGTTGCGTATAATTGTTGCTATGGCAACATTTTGGCAAATGAATATAGCTGATGCTAAGCAGGTAATGTTAGTTTTTTTTCTGTCAACTGGGCTGTTAGTTTTTATTAAATTTAATCAAATTGCGAAACTTATTTATTACACTTTTACATTAATCGCGATTGGAGCTATATTCTTCTGGGCTATTCATAATATTCCAGCTTTAGGTGGGTTTCTCACTTGGGCTAGACCAGAAATTTATGGTCCTGATGGCGAAGCAACCAAATTGAAGTTGGCATTATTTCAGATTGCGCCTAACTATTTTGATTCTTTTTTACACATTTGGTTAGGACTTGGTCCTGGTCATACTGTTGGGCGACTTGGGGGATGGATGTTAGGGAACTACAGAGAAATATTAGAGCCTTTAGGGTCTACTTTCCATCCGGTTAGTGGCGAAGTTTGGATGGCAGTTGCCCAAAGCTGGTTGGGGGATCAATCAAGTATGTTCTCCCCTCTATTTGGGTGGGCAGGTATTTGGGGAGATTTAGGTTTGCTAGGATTAGGAACTTATATCTATATTTGGTCTATAGTTTGGCGTAAACTTTGCTTTGATGATGTCTCTAAGTTGCTTGTTATTAATGTCTTTGTTTTTGGCCTCATCTTTACTCAGATGGAAGAACCTGCTTATATGGTTTATGTTGCCTTTATTATTGGTCTAAGATGGCAACAATATTTCATAAAAACTGAATACTCCTAATACCTCTTATTTTAGCATTGTGATATGAGACTCTAAGTCGATTTCACTTCTGTCACTGATTCTTATTGCATAAAGTTCTGCTACATTCCGTTGGCAATGTTCGGCAATACTCTGCACCAATTCCGATACTTTCACCTTTTCATTATCCAGAAAGCGATGCAGCGCGGTCTTGGGAAGCCAGTCCGTTGCGGGGGTCTCCCCAGAAGTTTATACGCCCCGCCCCGTTGTAGGAACTGGCGTGGTCTTCCCCATGAACGACTGCATCTAGAAGCGATACTATCCTACTTGTTCTGCTCAATATGCAAAATGACGGCACAACTTACTTTAGCAACAAGGTCATAATCGGTGGTGTAAATACAGAACTACCAAAATACAATAATTTAATTAATCTAATTAATCGTCCATTTGCCAAGGTTCGGTGATATTACCTTCATCTAAGATATTTTTGGCTCGCATGATTAATACTAATTGACCAATAATCGACTTAGGTTCTTCCTCAAACCATTGGATAGCGATGCCGTTTTCGGTCTCAACTAAGAAATAACTATTAACATCCCATTTCACAGCTGCGCGATCAATAATTACTAAAACTGTCTCAGCTCTACCCGATAGATAGTTCGGTAAGAGATCGCTCTGGCAAAAATAACCTACGGGATCTTGTGCTTTGAGAATAGCTTGCCATCCTGGAACAGGAACAAAAGTGCCATTATGGTTAATGGTGATCGTGCGGAATGGTTCTTGAATTTCGAGAACGGATACAGCAGTAATCTCTTGGCGAGTCAGGGGATAAGTTCCAGCAACGGGAATGATGCGAGGTAACTCTTCTTCTAATTCGAGACGATAAACTGGTAATAAAGGTGCTGTTTGGGTGGCCGCAACCGAAAAATCACTTAAGAGTTTTTCGATCGCTTCCCTTGCAGAGACAGAATAGGCAAATTTAAGACCTTGAGCAATCAAACGCGATCGCTCTTGTAAGTCCTTTTTGCGACGGGCGCGTTTCCAGCAGAGGTAGGCTACCATATCCCCTGGATGACTGGTAAATGCGTCAGGAAGTTGGGATATTCTCCCTACTTCACGGGCTGCTTTAATGAGTTCATGGGCATCATCGACATCGAAGTTTTTGGTATAGGCTAATTTGGCGGCAGCGGCTCTTTGTTTATGCTTAAGAATGCGAAATTCGTATAAAATGTCGGATTTTGGCCCTTGAAAGTAATTTAAGACTTCTGATTCAACTCCTTCTTTTTCAAGACTCTCGTAAACTTGCGAGGCAACAATAATCATATTTTGTTGGCTGGCTTGTAAACCCGAAGTTTCAAATATTTGTTCAGGACTGCAACCTGCTTTTTGCAATTGCTGACATGTTTTTCCCCAGTCAACCCAACTTCCTTCTTTATGAAGAAGCGATCGCAGTTTTTCGGCAATTTTTGCTTCCGACAATTGGAATTGACTGTCTTGAGGTTTGCTTTCCATAGATTCCCCTAATCCTAAGTCCCTTTTATCAGCAAAGAAAATTATATCTTAAAGGTTCGGGATCGGGGATTAGGGATTGGTTACTCTTTAGAAAATTGATCCTTATAGTTCATATTTACTATTAAATGGCTTTAGGTTCCTAACCTTCTTTTACGGGAATTGTATCTGTCAGCCCTCAGCCTTGCCCTTAGGGCGCTGATAACTGATAACTGTTAACCGATGGCTGGTTTATGTCGACTTGATATTTTAGTAAGTCGGCTAAATCCTGTAATTGATTGATCGCTTCAGCTCCTTCTAGTTTCATTAACTCGCGATCATCACGCATTTCTGTCCAGGTGATCCCATAGTCAGAAACTAAGAAACGAATTAAATGATCCTCTCCCAGGCTCACCATGAAAGATGCACTATTTAGCTGACTGCCACAGGTGTAGCAGGAAGCAAGATAGCCTCGGTTTTCTAAGGCGATCGCTAAGGCTTGGAGATTCATCACCAAGTCCCGTACAAATTCACGGTGTTGTTGTGCAAGTCTTGTAAACAAT